>Ga0209955_1000406_pt1 | contig 15322 bp, 17 predicted proteins | sample SalPonA_A_H2O_MG_FD_185716 | JGI IMG/M metagenome (GOLD analysis project Ga0209955, IMG submission 185716) | Water microbial communities from South San Francisco under conditions of wetland restoration - Salt Pond MetaG R2A_A_H2O_MG (SPAdes)... | ecosystem: Environmental > Aquatic > Non-marine... | reverse complement strand
ATTTAATAAAGATGATGCATTTAAGATTTTAGAAGAATTATCTGATGAAGGTTTTTTAGATAAAACTATTATTGAGCAATTAGTAACAGTATTAAAGTAGAAGTAAACTTCTACTTTATTGACCTTGTAAAATAAACTGTGTAAACCACCAGTTACCTTTTAATCACTTAGTATATTTTTCCATAATTTCACTGAAAAATATGCTAAGTTGAGGATAAATCTCACTCCAATTTCTAATCCTAGAATTTTTCCACTTCTCTTGAACCTCCTGTGTTGCTAAGTATAATAATTTAAATGCTGAATCTATTGTTGGAAATGAGCCTTTTGATTTGGTCTTTCTTTTTATATTTGAATTTAATGATTCAATCGGATTTGTTGTATAAATCAAAGTTTTTATAGCTTGGGGATATTTAAAAAAAGTTGATAATTCATTCCAGTTATTACTCCAAGACTGAGAAATATGAGGATATTTTTTGCCCCAAATATCATTAAAATCTGTAAGTGCTATTTGTGCCTCTTCTTCAGTATTTGCAGTATAAACAGTTTTTAAATCACGTGCAACTACCTTTCTATCTTTCCAAGATACATATCGTAAAGAGCTTCTTATTTGATGAACTATACATCTTTGTATTTCAGCTTGTGGATAAACTGCTTGTATTGCTTGATTAAATCCATTTAAACCATCTATTGCAAAGATTAAAACATCTTCAACTCCACGATTCTTTAATTCATTTAAAAGTGTTAGCCAATATTTTGAACTTTCATTCTCTCCTATCCAAATACCTATTATCTCTTTTTTACCTTCAAGTGTAACTCCTAGCATTATATATGCAGCTATATTTTTTACAACTCGATCTACTCTTATTTTTAAAACTGTGGCATCCATAAAGATAATAGGATAAATAGATTCTAAAGGACGATTTTGCCACTCTTTGGCTTTTTCTATTATCGCACTTGTAATATTTGATATTGTTTGTTCTGATAGTTCATATCCATACAAATCATCTAAATGATGTTGTATATCCCTAACACTCATTCCCTTAGTATAAAGTGAAAGAATTAAATCTTCACTACCTTTTAATAGTCTTTCTCTTTTTGGAACAAGCTTTGGTTCAAATGAACTATCTCTATCCCTTGGTATTTCAACATCTACTTCTCCATATTTGGATTTCAATGTTTTTTTACTATAACCATTTCTATAATTTGGATTTTCAGATTCTTGGTTTTTATCATAACCTAAATGCGAAGTAAGTTCTTCTTGTGTAGCAGTTTGCAAAGCTTCTTTTAGTAAGCCTTTAAATTCATCTAAAATACCATCTAATGATACTTCTTTACCTTCTCTTATTTGTTTTCTTAATTCTTCTTTATTTAGTATTCCCATAATGTAAATCCTTTAAATAAATTTACTAGATAGTTGTTTTTTATTCTATCTAATAAATTGTCATTTTTGAATTTACACAGTTATTTTTACACTACCTTTTATACTTATGAATTTAATAGCTCACAAGCTTCTTTAGCATGATAAGTAATAATTAAATTAGCTCCTGCTCTTTTGAAACTCATTAAAGTTTCTATCATTACTTTTTCATAATCAATTAAACCAGCAGCACCTGCATTTTTAAGCATTGCATACTCTCCACTTACGTTATATACACAAAGTGGAAGCCTTGATTCATTTCTAATGTCTCTAATAATATCTAAGTATGATAAAGCAGGTTTTACCATTAAAATATCAGCACCTTGTCTTTCATCTTCTAATGATTCTTCAATAGCTTCAAGTCTATTTGCTGGATTCATTTGATAACTTCTTCTATCTCCAAAAGATGGAGTAGATTCAGCTACATCTCTAAATGGTCCATAATATGAACTAGCAAATTTAGTTGAATATGACATTATAGGTAGATTTTCAAAACCATTTGCATCAAGAGCTGTTCTAAGTGTTTCGATAATACCATCCATCATACCACTAGGAGCAATCATATCAGCACCTGCTTTTGCGTGAATAACAGCTTGTTGAGCTGAAATCTCTAATGTTTTGTCATTGTCAACTGTTTGACTAACAGGATCTAATATACCACAGTGACCATGATCTGTATATTCACAAAAACATAAATCAGTTACTACAAACATTTCAGGATATTTTTCCTTAATAGCTCTAATTGTTCTTGAAATGATACTCTCTTCACATAAACATTCACTACCAACAGAATCTTTTACATCTGGAATGGCAAATAAAATGATAGCTTTTAAGTCAATGCTAATTAAGTATTCACACTCTTTTAGAATTTCGTCAATACTCATTTGAAATACACCAGGCATAGAAGAAACTTCAGTTTTAATTCCTTCTCCTTCTCTAACAAATAATGGATAAATGAAGTCATTTTTTGAAAGAGTTGTTTCAGCAACTAATCCTCTAAGTGTTTCATTGATTCTAAGTCTTCTATATCGTTTAAACATTTTATTTACCTCTTTAAGTTATAATCAGCGAATTTTAACAATTTAAGGTTTAAACGAATATGAATATTGAAAAGTCAAATATTGCTAAATTACCAACTAAACATGGAAACTTTTTAATAAAAGCATATAAATACAACAATGAAGAGCATCTAGCTATTATGAGTGAAGATTTTGAAAATATCACAGAACCATTTGTAAGAATTCACTCAGAATGTCTAACAGGAGATGCTTTAGGAAGTTTAAAGTGTGACTGTCAAGCACAATTAAATTTGGCTTTAGATTTTATTTCTAAAAATGGTGGTTTAGTTATTTATCATAAACAAGAGGGAAGAAATATAGGTTTATTTAATAAAGTAAACGCTTACTCTTTACAAGATAAAGGTAGAAACACTATTGAGGCTAATGTTGAATTAGGATTTGCAGAAGATGAAAGAGACTACTCAGTTGTAGGTGAAATATTAAAAGATTTAAATGTAAAAAAATTAAAGCTTATTACAAACAATCCTAAGAAAATAAAATTTGTAGAAGATTGTGGAGTTCAAATTATAGAAAGAATGCCTGCAATAATTCAATCAAATAAGCATAATGAAAATTATTTAGCAACTAAAAAAGATGAAATGGGACATCTTTTATAATGAGTTTACAAACCCTTTTAGAAAATCATCAAATTAATTTAGATGAGCAGTTTTACAAAGATATAGAAGTTTTTATAAGTGATTTACAACAATGGGGTAAAATTCATAATTTAAGTGGAAATTTAAGTATTGAAAGTATTCATGAAAATATTTTAGATTCATTATATCCATTAAAATTTATTGATAATTATAAAAGTTTTGCTGATATTGGAACAGGTGCTGGATATCCTGGATTAGTTTTAGCAATAGCATTAAAAGATGTAAAATCTTACTTAATAGAGCCTAGAATAAAAAGAGTATCTTTTTTAAATCTAATAAAGGCTAAATTAAAACTAGAAAATTTAACTATCCACTGTAAAAGAGTAGAAGATGTAAATGGTTTAAAAGTAGATTTGATTACTTCACGAGCAGTTACAAATACTTCTTTATTGGTTGATATTACACAAAATATAAAAAAAGAGAATTCTTCATATTTATTTTATAAGGGAAGTATGCTTGATAGTGAATTACAAGAAGCAAATGTAAATAATTATGAAGTACATCAAAGAAAAGATAGAAATTATCTTTATATAAGAGGATAACAACAATGTTAATGAAAGCATTAGTACTTATATTAGTTTTAATACTAGTATATATGGTATTTTTTAAAAAATCTAGAGAAAAAGAATTAGGTAAAAATAGTACAACAAAGAAAAAAGAAAAAATTGAAGATATTATGGTTGAATGTCCTACATGTAAAACATATGTTTCTAAAAAAGAAGGTATATTAAGTAATGGACACTATTTTTGTTCTAAAGAATGTTTAACAAATAAGGGATAATAAATGATAATTTTAGGTGATGAACTAATTCCATATGAAGATGTATATAATATAAATTCAATAGAAGATATAAAATCAACAAAAGCTAATAGTTTAGTTGCATTTGATTATGATGAAAAGATACTAAAATATTGTTTTGAAAATTTTGTTAGATGCTTAGTAAAAGTAGAAAATATTAAAGAAGCTATTTACTGTAATAGTCTAAACGCTACATATACAGCTTCAGAATTCCAAATTTCTGCTTTAATTCAAAAGCTTGCTGATAATTATATGTTTGATACAAAAAATTTATGTATTATAGAAACAAATGATAGCTTTGTTGATGTAGCAAATAGTGAAATTGATGGCGCTATATACAGCTTCTTACTTGATAATAAGTGATAATTGGATAAAATCCAAAATTTAAAGAAATAGGATATTTGTGAAAGATATATTAGATATAGTAATTTTAGTAATGTTTGTGTTTATGGTAGCAATGTTTATTATAAACTTCAATAGACAGCAAATAGACAAATTTAAAGATAAAATTGAACCAAAAGATAAAGATAAAAATAACTCACTTAAGGAAAACATAGATGAATAAACCATTATTAATCGAGATTGGTGTTGAAGAATTACCAGCAATTCCATTTTTAAAAGAATTAAATAATATTGAAAAAAAATGGATGGATATATTAGAGAAAAATAGATTAGCATGTGAATTTGATTTCTTTTATACTCCAAGAAGATTAGTATTATGGCATAGAGAGTTCGCTGTAGCTCAAGAAGATTCTATTGTTGAACAATTTGGTGCTCCTGTAAAAATTGCTTACAAAGATGGAGAACCTACAGGTGCTGCATTAGGTTTTGCAAAAAAATGTGGTGTTGATGTAAGTGAACTTGAAACTAAAGATTTAGGAAAAGGTGAAGTTTTATACTTTAAACAAGAAGTTAAAGGAAGTGAAGCTAAATCTCTTTTAAATGACATGGTTAATGAATTTATTTCATCACTATCATTTGGTAAATCTATGAGATGGGGAAGTAGAAGCGATAGCTTTATTAGACCTATTAGAACTTTAACAATTATGTTAGGTGAAGAAATAGTGCAGGGTGAGTTATTTGGGGTTCAATCTTCAAATATATCTTTTGGACATAGAATGGTTTCATATGAGCCATTTTCATACTCATTTGCAGGGGATTACTTTTGTCAATTAGACAAAAATGGCGTAATCTTATATCCTGATGAAAGAAAAGATAGAATTCTTTCTCAAATGAAAGAAATCGAACAAAGAGATAATGTAAAAATTGAAATTGACCCTGAGTTACTTGATGAGGTTGTTGCTATTACTGAATATCCGACAGCTCTAATTGGTAAATTTGATGAGGAATTTTTAGAATTACCTGAAGAAGTTATTGTTACTTCTATGAAAGAACATCAAAGATATTTTGCTGTTTATAAAGATGGAAAACTAACAAACAATTTTATTGTTGTTTCAAATGCAAAAACAGATGACTTTGGATATATTATTTCAGGAAATGAAAAAGTATTAAGACCTAGACTTGCTGATGGTATGTTTTTCTGGAAAAATGATATTAAAAATGGACTTTGCACTGAAGGTTTAAAAAATGTTGTTTTTGTTAGTGGACTTGGAAGTGTTTATGACAAAGTGCAAAGAGAAGAAGCTCTTGCAACATATTTAGCAAAAGAGTTTGATGTTGAAAATACAGATGTTTTAAAAGCTGTATCTTTAGCAAAAGCTGACCTTATGTCTGAAATGGTTTATGAATTTACTGAACTTCAAGGACTTATGGGGTATTACTATGCAAAAATTGCTGGTGAAAATGAAAATGTTTACACAGCTATTAAAGAACAATATTTACCAGATGGAGAGGATTCTGATTTACCATCAAATAAAGTTTCAGCTATTGTTGCTTTAGCAAATAAAATTGATAGTTTAATGGGATTATTTAGTGTTGGAAAAATTCCAACAGGTTCTAAAGATCCATTTGGATTAAGAAGAGCAGCAGCTGGTATTGTAAAAATTGCAATTGAGCATAAACTTCCACTTGATTTAACAAAAATCATTGATAACAACTCTTCAAAGTATGAAGGTTTAGATAAAAAAGTATTAATGGATTTCTTTAATGAAAGATTATTTAAAATCTTTGATGTAAATCCGTCTGTGTTAAAAGCTGTATTAGGTTCAGGGGAAACAGATATTTTTGAAGTATCTCAAAAACTATGCGCTTTAAATCCTATTGTTTTAAGTGATAATTACAAAGAATATCAAGCAACATTTAAAAGAGTTGCAAATATTATTAAAGATTTAGATTTCACAAAAGAGTTAAATGTAAATGAGTCACTATTCGAAGAAGATGCAGAAAAAGAATTATTTGTTAATTTTAATAATGTAAAATCTAAATCTTACGATAATTATGAAGAGCAATTAGATGCACTATTTGGTTTAAAATCGAGTTTAGACAACTACTTTGATAATGTATTTGTTAATCATGAAGATGAAGCAATAAAAGCTAATAGAAAAAATATCATTGGTTTAGTTTATTCTGAATTCAAAAATATTGCAGACATAGCTGAAATTTCTATATAAGGAAATATTTTGAGAATAGCATTACTTGCAACAATTTTTTTAGTTTTATTTACAGGTTGTGAAGAAAAACAAAATAAAATAAATAGATATATTCAAAACTGGACTGGTGTAAATGGAGTGTTAGAAGTTTATGCTGGAGACAAGTTAGTTAAAAGATTTATTAAAATAGATAAATTATCTACTGCTAATGCTACAGAAGATACTATTTCTAGACCTTATAGGTATGGATATGGTATACTTGATGAGAACTTAAATTTTGTTCAAGATCCAAATGAAAAGAAAGTATATTTTGAGTTTTCTGATTACTCAACTAGCTATATTTTCTTTGAAAAACCATAACAAGTTTTAAATTTTTACAAGGGAGTTATTATGAAAAAATCACTAGGTATATTTTTAATAGGACTTTTTGTTTTTACAGGTTGTTCTAATACATGGAATGGAGTAAAAAAAGACTCTAGTAATGCTTGGGAAAAAACTAAAGAAGTTAGTTCTGATGCTTATGATGCTACTAAAAAATCTATAAACAAAATGACTGAGTAAAAATACTTTTAAATATTTTTACTCAAAGGAAGAGTAATAGTGAAAATGGCTCCATTTTCACTATTTTTAACTGAAATATTTCCATTTAAATTCTCTGTTACTATTCTATAAGATATATGTAAACCTAATCCTGTACCTTGACTTTGATGTTTTGTTGTAAAGTAAGGATTAAATACTTTAGGAAGAACATCTTCCTCAATTCCATTTGCATTATCTTCAATAGTAATGTAAGCTAAATCATTCTCTTTTTTTAGCTCTATTTTTATCCAAGGATTATCTATATTTCTTTCTATTAAAAAGTCTTTTGAATTGTTTAAAAGATTTATAATTACTTGAGAAAATTCTCCATGAATCATTTTACTTTGAACAGTATCATCTAGTTTTATATTGTTTATTATTTTAATATCATGGTTTAAATTAGAATTTAGCATATTTATAGCTTCATCAATTTCATCTTTAATAGAACTATTTTTAAGTAGTTTATCTTCATCATTTGCGATACTTTTAAAGGTATTAATTGTTGTAGATAGATATTTTGTTTTACTTATTATATTTTCCATTTTATCTTTTAAAGATGCATCATCTAATATTTTCATTTCATTTTCTATAATTGTAGTACTAGCTAGTGTAGAAATTGCACTTAAAGGTTGTCTCCATTGGTGTGCAATATTAGTTATCATTTCACCCATATGAGCAATTTTTACTTGCTCGAATATTTGTAAATCTTTTAATCTATTTTTTTCTATTTCTTGAGCTATTCTTAGCTCTAATTCTTTATTTACTTTAATTAACTCTTGTGATTTTATATCTAGCATATTTTCTAAGTTTACTCTATAGCTAAATAATTGTTCTTTTTCTAGTAGAGTTGTTATTACTTTTTTCATTATTTGCAAGAATTGATCAATTTCAATTGGTGTTAGGATATATCCATCTATTCCAAGTCTAATTAAGTCTATGAAATCTTTTTCAACTGATGAAAGTGCTAATATTGTAATATGTCTACTGATTTCTCTAATTTTCGTAAGTAGTTTAATACAATCCATTTTTTCAATTTCTGTTGAAGAAATAATTAAATCATATCTATTTTCTTTAAATTTTTCAAAGGCACTCTCACCGTCATTGGCTATATCAATTTTGATAAAAAAGACTTTGAAAATACTAAGTATTTCATTTAAAGTATCATTTTTACTTGCTACAAATAGAACTCTAACTGTTTTACTAAATTCTATTAAATCGTCTAATTCATAATCTTTCATAAGATTATTTAGATTTTCATCTTTATATTTTTCTAGTATTTGCATTTATTACTTTTCTAATTTTATTGTGAATTTTGCACCGTTTAAAGTGTTTTCAATACTTATTTTTCCATTTAAACTTTCAGTGATTATACGATAACAAATATGTAAACCTAATCCCGTACCCTTACTTTTATGCTTAGTAGTAAAATATGGTTCAAATATTTTATCTTTTATATTTTCTTTAACACCACCAGCATTATCTTCAACACTAATGAAGATATGCTTTTTATCATCAATTATATCTATTTTTATCCATGGTTTTTTGATATCTTTAAAAGTTAACGCTTCTTTTGCATTGTTAATTAAATTTATTAAAACCTCTGGAAGTTCATGGCAAGTCATTTCATTATAATAGTTTTTTGAAAGACATTCATTTTCTTCTATCAATTCTATTCCATGATACATAAGTGAAGGTTTAACTATATCTATAGCTTCTAAAATTTCTTTTGAAATATTGACTACTTTGTATTCTTTATTTCTATCTACAAAGCCTCTAAATGTGTCAATAACTTTAGATAAGTATTGAGTAGATTTATTGATGTTTTCCATATTTTCAATTAGTTGACTATCATCTAAAATATCCATTTTCTTTTGAAATGCAACACCAGTTGCTGTTGTAGATATTATTGATAAAGGTTGTCTCCATTGGTGAGCTATGTTATGAATCATATCTCCTAATGCAGCCATTTTAGATTGCTCGTACATTAATCTATCTTTTGTTTTATTTTGTACTATTTGTTCTTCTAATTCTTCTGTAAGTTGTTTTAATCTTTTATTTTGTTCAGATAATCTTGTATTATCATATACATACAAGCACACGATTCTTTTTTCTTGGTCATAGGGAACAATAGTTATACTTTGCTGCATAAACTCAAAAAACTTACTTGTTACCCTTGGTTGTTTTATTTTTATTAGGGGTTTTGTATTTTCAGCATTATAAAAAGCAGTAGAATTTAATGCTAAAGCTGTTTTAATCTTTCTTTTAAAAACATTTTCTTTGATTTCTGGAAAAAATTCTAAAATAGATTTATTAATAATGTCATTAGATTTTATACCACTTCTTGTTTCTAACCATATATTCCAAAAAAGAATATTTAAGTTCTCATCAATAAGAATTATTCCATTATCAATTGTTTCTAATAAAATATTTATATTTTCAAATTTCATTTTATTAGTACTCTTCAAGAATTTTTTGCAATTCTTCTTTTAGTTTTTTTATTGACTCATCTTTAGTTAATAAAATTAGTTCACCTTTGACATTTAGTTTATCAAATTCTAATATAGTTGAGATAATTATAACTTCATTAAAATCTTTTATTCTATTTTCATTAAAGTCTTCTAATGAGTCTATTATTTCTAATGAAGGAGCTTGAAAAGAAACTTTTGTATCTAATAATTCAGAAAACTTACCTATAGTGGCACTTGATAAAATATTTGTAATTTCTAACACAACATCACTAACTTCTTCAATATTTACATCTTCATCTTCATTTAAAATTTCTGCAAGTTTAAAAGCTGAATCTTTGTTTATTAGGAAGATATTTTCACCACTAAAATTTCCATGTATGATTTGAGATACAACAAATTGAATATCATTTGATGAATCATTGTTAATCAAGTAGTCTTTTAACTGTAAAGATTTTAGTAGTTTTATTCTAGGAACTTTTAAAGTTGCAAATGAATCTAATATTTCACTAATAGATGCACTAGCTGTTCCATATGATATGTTTATTAGTTCTTGAAGACAATCTTTCTCATCTTCATTTAGTATATTTTCTAGCATTAATTTAAACCTAACTTTTCAATATATTCAATTACTTTGTTAGAATTTATTGGTTTTTTAATAAATCCAATTACACCTAGTTCTCTAGTTTTATCAACAGCACCTTTTTGAATATCAGCTGATACTGTAATAATTTTGGCATCTTTATCAATTTCTTTTATTTTTTCGACAGCTTCAAAACCATCCATAACTGGCATAGTCAAATCCATAAATACTAAATCTGGCTGTGAGCTTTTGTATTCATTTAATGCTTCAAGACCATTAGAGGCTTGTATTATTTCTGCTTTATCTGAAATAGCCTCTTTTATACTTTTTATAGTCATTTTTCTAGCTATATTTGAATCATCTACTACTAAAATTTTCATTTAATATCCAATTATGTTATTTATTAAATTATAATATAATGTCTTTTAAAAATCACTTACAATATTAGTTATCATCTATTTTATAATTTTTTTATCTATTAAATATTATAAATAATTTTTAAAAAGCCTATAAATATGATATTATACAAATATCATAACTTTATGTTAAAATGTATCAACACATGAAGCAAGGAACTATTTTGAAGTATTTTTTACATTTAATTTTATTTATTTTACCTATTATTTTAAATGCAAATAGTGATGAAACGGAGTTTATAAATAAAAACTCCATATTAATTTCATTTTCAATAATTTTAGTTTTTGCAACAATTTTTTTACTTTTTAATAATTCTTTTTATAAAACAGAAAAAATATATAGTGAAAAAGAAAAAGATAAATTTAAAATGCTTTTAAAATATGCAAGTGATGGGGTTCATATTATTGATTTTAATGGAAATTTAGTAGATTGTAGTGATTCATTTTGTAAGTCTTTAGGTTATAAGTATGATGAATTATTATCACAAAATGTAACTCTTTGGGATAATTCTTTTAAATTAGAAGAAATAGAGAATATTATTGAAACAATTCTAAAAGAAGAAGAGTTAGTTTTTAGAACTAAACATAAAAGAAAAGATGGAACTACATTTGATGTAGAAATCAATGCAAAATCAATGCTTATTAATAATACAACATACATCTATGCATCATCAAGAGATATTACAAGGTCTTTAAAATTAGAAAAAGAAATTCAAAAAGAAAGAGATCTTTTAAATAATTTATTTGACAATGTTGAAGCAATAGTAGCAACTATAAAACCAGATGGAACTATGAATAGGGTAAATAAGTTTACTGAAGATTTAACAGGATATACACAAGAAGAAATATCATCAAAACCTTATTTTTGGTTTGATAAGTTTATTCCTTCTACAATTAGACCTGATACGAAAAATATCATTGAATCTTTTGATAATAAGGATATGATTAGTAAAAAAGAGAATGAGTGGATTTGTAAAAATGATGAGTTAAGGTTATTTGAATGGTCAAATAAAATTATATATGAAGGTGAAAAGCCAAGTTATCTTTTAACAGTAGGAATAGATATAACTGATAGAAAAAGATTAGAAAACGAACTTGTGGAATTTAATAATAAATTAGAGAATAGAGTAATTGAAGCAACTAAAGAATTAAATCAATCTTTGTCAATTATTGAAGAAAATGTAATTAGTTCTAAAACTGATTTAAATGGAATAATCACTCAAGTTACTAAGAAGTTTTGTGAAGTTTCAAAGTATAGTGAAGAAGAATTGATTGGAAGAAATCATAATATTGTTAGACATGAAGATACACCAAAAGAAGTTTTTGCTGAATTATGGCAACAAATAAAATCAGGTAAAACATGGCATGGAAGAATAAAAAATAAAAATAAAAAGGGTGAACCTTATTGGGTTGATTCTACTATTTCACCAATGTATGATGAAAATGGTGAGCATATCGGGTATTTTTCATATAGAGTTGATGTGACACAAGAAGTTAAAAATGAAGAGTTACAAAAAAAACATAATGAAGAGTTAGAGTCTAAAGTTAAAGAACAATTACAAGAGATTAGAGATAAAGATTTAAAAATGCTTGAACAAGCAAAAATGGCATCTTTAGGTGAAATGTTAACAAATATAGCTCATCAATGGAGACAACCTTTAAATTTAATCTCAGTTTGTTCTACAGGAGTAAGCTACAGTTTAGATTTTGGTGGTATTGATAAAGAAGAAATTAGATCAAATCTAAAATATATAGATGATAGTACAAAGTTTTTGACAAAAACAATTGAAACTTTTTCTAACTATTTAAATGGGGATAAAGAGTTTAAAGAAGTTCCAATTGAAGAAGAAATTTCAACTTCAAAATATATTGTTGAAAGTTCTTTAAAGTCAGACAATATCAATATAATTGATGAAATAGATTACAACAATAAAAATTATGCTTATTTGGTTGAAAATGAATTATCTCAAGTATTAATTAATTTATTTAACAACGCACAATATGCTTTAGTAAATAATAATGATGTTGATAATAGATGGATTAAAATATCAAATAAAATAGATGATGAGAAATACACAATTATAGTAGAAGATAATGCAGGTGGAATTCCTGATAGTGTTATAAATAAAATATTTGAACCATATTTTACAACTAAATTTAAATCTCAAGGTACGGGTTTAGGGCTTAGTATGAGTTACAGAATAATGAATGAAAGTGTTAAAGGAAATATTAGTGTTAAAAATAGTGAAAATGGTGCTGTATTTTATTTAGAAATACCTTTATTTAGATAGTTTTACAATTATTGATACATTTATGAACTAAATACAATTCCTAAAAAAAATTATGTTAAAGTTAAAGGATTTAATAGTACTATAATGCTAAAATTATCTTATTTAAAATAAGTTACTTAACCTAGGAAGCTATGAAAAAAAATATTAAGGGAATATTGTTTCTAATAATTGTTGTAGTTGCAAGTAAACTTTTTGTAGAAGCTATGATAAAAACTGAAAAATCTCATCTTATATCAAGTGAGAGTAAAAAGTTTGATAACTCTTATAAGATTATAATAGACTCATATAAAAAACAATCAGATTTAATCTTTTATAATATAATCAATAAACCTAATATCTTAAATCAATTAGAAAATATTAATGAATTAGGTGCAATTGAAAAACATAAAATCAGAAATAACTTATATAATGAATTATTACCATTATATGATTATCTAAAGTCTTTAAATTTTAGACAAATGCAAATACATTTAAAAGACAATACTAGTTTTTTAAGATTTCATAAACCAAAAATATTTGGTGATTCATTAGAAGGTGTAAGACATAGTGTTGTCTTTGTAAATCAAGTAAAAAAACCAATTTATGGTTTTGAAGAGGGTAAAATTTATAATGCATATAGATTTGTGTATCCTTTGATTTTAGAAGGGAAACATTTAGGTAGTATTGAGTTTTCAATTTCAATGAATGCTATTAAAAAAGAAATTGAAAAAAACAATAGTTTTAAGGTAGATTTTTTCATAAACAAAAAATATGTGGAAGACAAAGTTTTTGAAAATCAATTAAGTAACTACAAGCAAGACATACTTTTAAAAGATTTTCTTCATGATAAGAATATTCTATCAAATTCATTTAATTCTATAGAGCAGATTGTTTTAACACAAGATAAGAATTTAAATGAAAAATTAAAAAGTGGAGAAAATCAAAGTTTTATTATTTCTAATGGAAATAAATATTATTTTACATATTTTTATCCAATTAATTCTATTATTGAAGGTAGTTCAATTGCATATTTATATTTTGAAGAAGAAATATCAAATTTAAATGAATTTATATCTATTGTTAATATAAGTTATGTAGTTCTTATTATATTTGTATTGTTTATTTTTTATTATATTTATAAACAGGATTTTCTAAATAGTAAACTTCAAGAATCAGAAGATAATGTTATATCTTTACATACACAATTACTTGAAAAAAATGAATTATTAAAAGAAAAATATAATCAACAAAAATCAACAATTATACATCAATCAAGACTTGCTCAAATGGGTGAAATGTTTACAATGCTAAATCATCAATGGAAACAACCTTTAAATGCACTTAGTATAAATAACAGTATGATGATGTATCTTATAGAAAATGAGCCTGAAAACAAAGAAGATATTAAAAAAGTTCATTCAAATATTACTAATTCATTGAATTATATGAATGAAACAATGAATACTTTTAGAGATTTTTATATAAAAGATATAAATAAATCATACTTTAAAGTTGTAGATGCAATTGAAGATGTTTTATCAATCATAGATAATAAGATTTTAAAAGAAAATATTATTGTAGAAAAAAATATGGATAAATCTATAGAGATAAATAGTTATAAAAATCAGTTAAAACAAGTGATAATGGCTATACTTACAAATTCAATTGATGCCCTTGAAAAACAAGAAAATAAGATTATAAAAATAAGTGTAGAGAAATTAGAAAAGAAGATAAATATAAAAATATCAGATAATGGACCTGGAATTGAAAAAGATTTAGAAAAAGTTGTTTTTGAAGCATATTTTTCTACAAAAGACCAAAAAGATGGTACTGGACTTGGATTGTATATGAGTAGACTAATAGTAGAAGAGTCTTTAAATGGAAAACTTTTATACAATGGAAATGATAAGGGTGCTATTTTTGATATTGACTTAAGTATCTAACTGACATATTTACTATATTAAATAATTTTTCTTGAGGCTATAATGATATAAGATTATTCAAAAGAGTCAATTATGAAAAATACAATTTTTGATATATTAGAAAAAGTATCTTCTTATGAATTTATAGTATCAGAAAATATTCTTATAAAACAAAAATTAATAAGTAATATAAACAACATAACTTATCATAAAGATTTAATATATATTACAAATTATTTAGATGAGAAGAAAATAAACTATTTTGTGGATGCAGATTTAAATATCATCATATCAGGATAATAAATTTTATAATAATTTTACATTTAAAAATATAATGTTAAAATCTAGTTAAAATCTAATAAAAAAGTAGCTTATGTATAAAATTTTAATATTATTTTTAACATTAATTTCAAATTTATTATCCTCTAATATTTTAACAATAGAAAATTCTTTAAGCAATCATGAAAAAAACATCTTACTAAACAAAACCTACAATATTTGTGTTAGAAGCAATCATTATCCTATTATTTATTTAAGAGATAATAAATTAGATGGTGTTGCAGGAAATATTTTTAAACTTATTAATAAACAAATTAATATAAATTATC
>Ga0209955_1000405_pt1 | contig 15328 bp, 7 predicted proteins | sample SalPonA_A_H2O_MG_FD_185716 | JGI IMG/M metagenome (GOLD analysis project Ga0209955, IMG submission 185716) | Water microbial communities from South San Francisco under conditions of wetland restoration - Salt Pond MetaG R2A_A_H2O_MG (SPAdes)... | ecosystem: Environmental > Aquatic > Non-marine... | reverse complement strand
ATCGGGATTTAAAAGCGGAGTACGAGGCCCTAGTTCAAGAGATGACACAAGAAAGTGACGTACTAAAAGGGTTTATGTATATATACCCAAGACCTGCTACTGCTGATTGGTCTATGTATGCAGCTACATTTGATCAACCTTACGAACGTGGAGGCGGTCCTTTGCACATAGGAAACATACAAAGAACTACTAAACAAGCACTACGAAAAGCAGACTACTCGGATTCTGTATTTGATAATATACTGGTTGTATAGTATAATACAACAATTGCGCAAACAAATAACAGGAATTTAGTTATGTCCTTTTTAGATTCTCTTAGAACGGGATCGATTACTAACGCGACAAACATGTCGCCCGTTAAACCTCAATATACATTGCCTGGTACTGGTTTAGGGCAGACTTTGGTACAAACTAGTGCTGATGCCGGTGACTACGCTTTAGTAGATAATGCTACAGGAGCTATGGCTAGTCCTACTACAGACGTACTAGAAAATGCTGGTATTGATGTAGCTAGTTTTGGTGGTGATACGACAAAAGACCCTAGTTTTTTTGATACTTTACTTGGTGATAAATACATGATGGGTAACATTACGGGGCTTGCTTCTACACTTATGCAAGCTGCTGCCCTGCCTGCCATGATGAAACAAGCTAAACTGCAAAACAAATCTTTACAGTTTAACTTAGATACTGCTAAAGAAGAACAAAGTAGACGTAATAAAAATATTAGCGCGTTTAACTCGTTTCAAGGCTAAAGGATAGGATAATGGCTAGACAAGGCAATTACGTTACAGTACCTGGTGGCAGTACTAACTGGGCTAAAGGTGTTAGTGACTCTTTAACAGGCTTATCTAAAAGCCTTATTGGCCAAGGTGATGCGGAACAAGAACGCGCTCGTCTAGCTGCAGCGGCAGAAGAAAGCAAACGTCGTTGGGAATCAGACCAATCATACAAAGCTACTCAGGCTGCTTACCAGCGTGAAAGAGACAACATCTTAGACGCAAGAGCTAAGGCTGCTGTTGATGAAAGCACTAGACGTTGGAACTTACAAGAAGGACGTAAAGCAAAGCTTGAAGAAGAACGTTTAGCAGGTATTGAAGCTGAAAAGACTGCTAGGGCTGCTTTATGGGATTTATCAGATCCCGCTAATCAATCTTTTGAACTAGGTGATTACTCTTCTGATCTACAACAGTCTTATACTGATTTAACAGATCGTACGACTACAGAACAAAACACTACAAAAGACTTTTTGTTGGGTGGTAGTGACGATGTGCAAGCAGCTACTGCAGCATACCGTGCAAACTTAGAAGCATCTAGTTTACCTAAACCTGAAATTGATCGTCTTGTTGCGCAGCAAGAACTTGATTTACGCGGTCTGAAAGATCAGCTTACTTTTGGCGAGTACACTCCTGAGCAGGTTGATGAAAAAGTTAACAACTTGATTGCTAATCGTTACGGTTCACGTTTAGATGAAATCCAGTCAAACATTCAAACTGGTAAAGGCTTAACACAGAGCGAAAAAGTAGCTGCGTTATTAGGAGATATTAGCCCTGAGGTAAAAGAAAATTTAGATGTATCAGAGGCTAAAACATTGCTTAGCGGTGTTGTTAGTGGTCCTACTAAAGCAAGCTTGCTAGAAAGTGAAAAAGCTCGTGTTGAAGCTGCTAACGAAACTATGCTTAAAAACATTGAGCTGTACGATGACTACATTGGTAGAATGAATGCAGGCTCAAGCGGTGGTAAATACCAAAGTAATGTAAAAGGTATGGCCGATGCGTTGAAAGATATGGGCAAAGTCGATATTGGTTGGTGGGATACTGCAGATGCTAAAGAAGGTTTTAATACTTTAGTAGCTTCAGGAATTGACCCAGAACTAGCGTCAGCTTCTATTGCTTTTGGTATTGATAAAGGATGGATTGGTGATAGCTTCCCATCTACTACTAGTACTGAGTTTGCTAAAATTCAGCAGCAAGCAGAATTACTACAAAAAGGTAAACGTACTGGGTCTGGCGGTAGAACTTACGTAGACAGAGACGCTTATACTTACAAACCAGAACAGGCTAGAAGTCTTGCGGATTTGCAACGTGATCTTGTTACTTTTAGTCCTAACACTTCTGGCAGACTAGAAGTTAATCCTGACTTTTCTTTAGACAGAGTATTGCCTGCACCTACAGTTGGTGTGCAACCTGCAGAAGCAGATTTACCTAAAGATACTACACCTGCTGAAGAAACACCTCCAGCTGATGTTACTGCTCCTGATAAATCAGTATTACCTCCTCCAGTAACCGTAGAAGATGTTACAACTGATTTGGCAAAAGAAGGCGTTACCCTAGATTTAGGAGAAGGTGAGTTAGTAGGCCCTGGTCCTGGTAGAATGCGTAGAATATTATCTGATGATCAAATTACTAGTAGAGCGATTATTGATACTATCGAAACATTAGATCAGCGTAGAAATATTCTAAGCAAAATTATGGCAAGACCTCAAAGTCCTTATAAGTCTCAACTTTTAGCTACTGAAAATGCAGCAATTGCAGAATTAAATAAAAAGCTACAAGACCTTAAAAGTCAACTTGTAAACCCGCAGTAAGCTTATAACTGTGTACTAATAGCTACGAGTAGTGTATACTACTCGTAGCATTTTATTATAAAGGTTTTAGAATTTATGGCCGATCTAAACGACGGGTACACAGATACTACTGTCAGCCTATCTGACTTATCAAGCTCTACCCCTAGTCCAGTATCTTTTGATAACTTTTCTACTAGCAATGAAGAAATTGCTCGTGCAGAACGCTTAGAGCAAGCTAAAAAAGACAAGCTAGACCGCTTATCTAATTTAAATCAAAATGCTTCCTTAGATAATTCTTACACAGATTTAGGTAACGGCATACTTGAAAGTAACCGTAACAAAGTGTGGAATGACCTAAATGATCAAGAATTTCAGAGTGTATTAGACTACGGCCTGTCTAACTACGCACTCACTCCTGATGAACAAGGTAACCTAGTTTACGGTAACGGTGAAGCTTACTCTGGCCCTACTAGACGTTTGTATATGTTTGGTACTGAGGGCGCTAATCCTGAAGTTAAGTTTGGCTTAGCTAAAGGTGACCTAGAAGGATCAGAAGCTCGTTATATTCCTGATGGTAATCTAGGTGGTTACGGATGGAAACCTGGTGAGTATGGCGTCAATACCGAAGATAAACAGCTAGACGTGCTTCTTCCTGACAACGTAGCTACTATGTTGGAAGGTTTAGGTCATGGTCGTACTAGTGCACTTGGTAACAGAGTTGTAAAAGACCGTTACGGTGATGTAGAAGGTGCTGATAACTATGGTAGTGGTGCTAGTGAGTACTATTCAAGCCGTGAAGGTTTATTGGGAGCTCCTACAGAAATTGATAAAGCTGTAGGGCAAGAGCTATTTTCACAGTACTTAGCAGATGTTCAACGTGTAAGACCTAACAAAGGTATTGTTGACGAAGAAGCTAACCTACAACGAATCATACGCCAAAACCAAGAAAGGGAAGCAGACCAAGGCGGATTCTTTAATCGTGCTGGCAACACCCTAGCTGGGTTTGGCGCTAGTTTCGTAGACTCTCTTATTGTTGCCCCTACTGATGCTGTAGGTGACCTAACTGGTTTATTTGATATTGGTAGTGACGAAGAAAACACTGCTAGCGTAAACGAGTTCTTTGGTTACAATCCTGTTCAAGCTGAACGTGCTATGCAGAATATTGGTCAGCAATGGGATATTGTTGCTGACGAAAATGCAACTACAGCTGAACGTATGAAAGCTGCAGGTAACGGTGCGTTAGAAGCATTTATTACTCCTGAAATGTGGGGTACCAGTATGGGCATGCTTGCTTCTTGGGTTACTCCTGGCGCTCTACTAAAGCTTATTGGTGTTGGCTCTAAGTTTGCCAATACTGCAAAAGCTATTGATGCTGCAGCAGAAGCGGGCGATATTACTAAAGCTGCAGCTAGATTACAGAAAGCAAAAGCCTTTATGTCTGTTGATGGCGCTAAAGCCGCACTAACTGCACAGTCTGGTTTCATGGTTTCTGCTATGGGCAATGTAAACAAACAGTATAACGAGTTTGTTGAAAACAATAACGGCGTAGAACTTGAAGGTGCTGAAAAAGCTCAGTGGTTTGCTGGTCGTTTTGCTGTTCAGATGGTTAACCAGAACTTGGATAAACTGGTCGATTTTAGCATCATTAAAAGCCCTGGCATGATTGCTTCTGCAATTCCTGCAGTTAAAGCAATGACAAACAAAGAGTTTGCTAAAGTAGCTAAAACAATGGCAAAAGGTGTAGCAGTTACCGGTACTAATATTGGTAAAGAAGCTGCACAAGAATACTCTCAGACAATGATGGAATTATTTAACTCACGTTATGGTTCTGAGAAGTTTAGCAATGTTGATGAATTTACTGCGTTCATAACAGATAAACGTAACACAACTGAAGCAGGTATTGCTGCTTTGGCTGGCGCAGGTGGTGCTCCTCAGTTTGAAGCTATGGGTAGTGTATTACCGGCTGTTGGAGAAGTTGTTAAAGGCGTTAGTAAAATTGGTGGTGCTGTAGGGGAAAGAATTCAGAGCACTAGAACACCAGAGCCTACTCCTGAGCCTGTTGTTGACCCAGAAGTATCTACAGAAGATCTTGCAGCAGCTACAACTGAAGCTGACACTACTGCTAGCAGAACAGCATCTAAGTATGCTCGTATGTTTGGTCAAGACGAACTACTGATGATGGACGCAGCAGAGACTCTTGAAGATCAAGAAGCTGTACCAACCCCTAGCCTGCAGAATGCTTTAGATCAGGAAGACATGAGTTTCTCTGATATTATTAGTGAAATCGAATCAGCAGAAGCAGTTATTGATGGCCGTACAGGCACAGAAAGAGCTACAGAAGGTGATACGTTAGCACTTAACGTATTGCGCCGTGCTAAGCTTGAAGCCTCTAAAAAGGCCATGGAAGCTGAAAATGGTCCTACCTTAGGTTCAGGGTTTAGCCCAGAAGACGTTGTTGATACATTTATCGAAGCTAAGGTATCTGTTGAAGGTAACCTTGACGACTTTACTGAAGAAGAAAAGACCCTAGTTAACACTTACTTAAGTAAGAATGGCGCTAAACCTTTCCGCTTTAAGAATATCCAAGCCCGTCTTGATGGTAAAGATGCTGAGATGGTTCAGACTGACGCACAAGGCGCAGGCAAGAACAGTGCTCCTAACCGTAGAGCTAGGCTGGTACGTTTAATTAACACTCCTGGTGTTAATAAAAAAGCTGTTGAGAAAGAGTTATCTGGCATTAAAAACTTTTTGCAGACTCAGCTAGATCGTAAAGAATCTATTAGAACTACGGTAAACGAAGTTCAAGCAGACATTGATAACTACAATAAGAATAGAAATAAGTCTACGGTTAAAGTAGTAAAGCCTAAAGGTAAGGATGTACCTGGTACAAAGAACTTTATTAACGTTCAAGAAAACGCTGATGGTTCTTTCAAGATTCAGGATAACTCACAAGCTTTAATTGATTCTATTGACGACAATATTGATCATCTGCAAACAACCCTTAGCCGTTACCGTAAAGCTACAGTTAAGATCTTAGGTGAGCAGTCTGATGCTACTAATACTATCGAAGTACCTGTTGAAACAATGGGCAACGAAGGTATTAAGAAAAGCAGAGCTAAGCATAAAAAGCTTTATGATGATCGTAAACCTACTAGAGTTATTACCGACGAAAAAGACAGTCCTAAGTGGTGGAAGAAAGACGGTGATTACACTTTACTGAACGAGAGTAAAGTTGCCAATCAGTCAACTGATTTTACTGAAGATGATGTAGTTCTTCTTACAACCCTTAACTTTAAGAAGGGTTCTACAGCTAGTAAGGCACTAAGAAAGGCTATTGATGCTGGCGCTACTATTATTGTAGATGAGCCTATTGATAACAGCAAAACCCAAAAAAGAATTGCACTGTTGGCTAAGAGCTACGGTGGCGGTTTTGTTACACAAGACGGTAAAAAAGCTATCTTGCCTAGGGCTAAAGCTGCTGAAGTTACTAAAAAGAATCAAGTTAAAGCTAAAACTAAACGCCGTGAAGAAGGTGTTAAAGCTCGTTTAGTTAAAGCATTTGATGCTGTACAGTCTGCTAAAGCAGAGAAACGTACTGTAACTAAAGAAGAGCGTGAAGCTCTGGCAAAAGCAAAAGAATCAGCAAAAGAATATTTTAAAGGTGACAACGCTGCAAAAAACATGCGTGATTACGTTGCGCGCGTTCTTGGAGAAGAGGGTGATAAACTTGCAACTGATCTTGAAGCTATTGCACTAAGCGATGGCCTAGATTCTAAAGCGTATACTGAGCGTTTAGGTGAAGCTAGTCGTACTGCTGGTAGAATTGCAGAGAAAAAGGTACGTCAGAAGATTGAGCGTTTAATTAAAGGTGGTACTTTAGTTAAAGAATGGAAAGACGCTGAAACCGATGCTAAGAAAGGTGGCAAACCTCTTAGCCAGTGGATCAAAGAAACCTTTGGGGATAGCGCAAAAGCAATTGCTAAAAAGCTCTTAAGCGACTCTATAGGTAAAGCTAACGAGGGTACTCGTAAGATCTACGTATACAAGCCTAAAGGCAAGAATGACTACGTACCTACCAGCAATCTAAATGACGCTAAGCAGTTCTCCGAAGATGGTACTTATCAAGTAATTGAAATTAACCCTGAAAAATATGTACAAGTTGGTGAAGCTACTGTTCTTAACACTTTGAATGTTGAAGAACTTAAACTTGAAGGCGAAGCCAATGCCTTGTTTAATGACTTTGTTGAAAGTGCATTAGAAGGCCTGCAGAAAACAGTACGTAAAGTTAACCTCAAGCGAAGCATACTACCCCTAGATTTAGTGGATAGTCCAGCAGCTAGTTTAATCTTTGATGCAGAAGGTAACATTAATCCTAACGTAGCAGTTGCTGTACGAGTAGCGTTATATAACTTCATTAATAACAACGCTTACCTGATGTCTAAAGATATGAAGTCTGAGCAAGATATTGCCCAGATTTTAGGTAAGCACGAGTCTGAACTGTCTGATGCTGCTATTATTGCTATGCAAGATAAAGGCTTGTTGTTTAAAACATCTGCAGACAGTGTTGGTAAAGATATTGTTAAATTGCTGGGCCTTAAAGGTAAGTCTTCTGAAGAAGTAGACGTACAATTGTTCAATGCATTAACTACTGAGCTAGGTCAGATTGCCTTAGCAGTAGGTATGCAGAAAGATGAAAATCTTCTTGAAATTGATTCTATGGACAGCGTTAAGTTTGCTGTTGATGTGCTGGGTAAAAACAAAGAAGCAATCACAGAATCAGACGCTAAAGTTAACTTTGTTAAGGTCAAAGACAAAGAAGCTGTAGAAGACGCTAGTTTTGTAGTAGAAGTATTAAATAACACTTTACCTAACATGGATGTTCGTCGCAAAGAGCCGTTGTTTACTACCCCATCACAAAAACAAAAAGACAAAGCAGCTGCTAAGATTAGAAAAGAACGTCTTGGTGTGAATGTAGCCGGTAAGTCTAAAGAAGCTATGGAAAAGCTTATGGACACTGAAATGGTTGCTGACATGCCTTTAGTTCGCTTTGTTATTGAAAACAAAGAGAGAATTAAAAAACTACTAGGGTACGTACCTTTAGAAGATAAAGATGGTAACCCTCACCCAGACTTCTTAAAACTTTCATATAAAGAACAGCAGGTTCAGGCTTCTAGGAACAGAGACATTGAACAAGAGATTGCTCATCTTGAATGGTTGAATAGTGAGACAGATGAAGGTACTAATAAAGTATCTATGTGGTTTAACTACTTCTTTTCTAAGAACGGCCGTTTCTTTGTAGATAGTAATACAATTAACCCACAAAACAACAAGCATTTGCACCGTTTTACTGTGCAACCAAAAGAACACAACAACACTTACAGACGTGAAGGTAATGTGTTTAAAGTTGGTGGCAATGATGTAACTAACTTAGTCCACTATGCTTTAGCACAAGGGTTTGGTTTTGCTACCGACAAGAAATCAGAAAAAGAAATTACTGAGTTTGCTACTGCTGCTCTAAAGAAACTTAACTCTGTTGAAGCTCTTAATAAGGCAAGAGAAGATTTCTTAAATGAAGGTAAGTACGATTTAGGTAATGGCCTAGAGATTGAAATTGAGCATCTTGGGCATGCATTACAAGCATTTCAATTTGTTGAAGACTCTTTGAAGACTCCAGGTAAGTTTGATAGTGCTATTACTGCAGAATTTGACGCTGTAACTAGTGGTTTTGCTCTTAAATTATTGCAGATGCCGATTGTAGGTAAGAAACTTTACACTTGGTTAGGCAAAGTAGGGGTGTTTAGACATAGTGATGCGATTCTAAATAGAGTCGACAGTATCACTATGAACAATGTGTTGAGCCTGAAAGAAGATAAAGAACAAGGTTTAGAGAAGTTCTTAGACAGTTACCAGTTCCTAGCTTCTAGTATTAAAGGTATTACTTACAAAGATGTGCAGAAAAACTCTGGTGGTTCTGCTCTGCTTAAAGCAGACAAAGGCTACTCAAAGGACTTGTGGGAAGCGGTAGCTAAAGTACTGCCTTCTGTAGATCCTGAAGGAGGCATTTCTTCTGATCTGCGTAACTTGTTTAAATACCCATTTATGACGTTTAACTATGCATCGTCTATTAAATCTATTCGTGGTCGTTTAAAAGGTACTATGAAAGATGACATTACTAAGTCAATCGCTAAGTTAGATCTTGACAAAGAACAGAAAAAAGAAAAAGACCAGAGCTTAGTTGAAATGCTTAAAGTATTTGCTGAGACTGATGACGTTAAAGAGCTGAAGCGTTTACAGAATCTTATTCGCACTAAAGATATTAACTTTGTGAGAATGACAAATAAAGGCGCTAGTTTAGGTGCTTACCTAGACGTAATGATTGACTCTTCATACGGTATTCAGGTTGAACAAGTACTTAATGCAGAGTTCCAGCCATTTGTGGAAGCACAAGACGCTATCAACAATAGTTTTAAAGCTATGTTTGAGGTGTTTAAAGTTTCGTTTGAAGAAAAGCTAGCCGAAGCACGTAAAGAAGGTCCTGTTTCTTACGAAAAAGAGAAAGAGATTTACGAGTCTTTGATTAATCAATGGCCTGCAATTAAAGGTCCTTTGAGCAACATGGCTGAAGACTTTACTGCAGATGGAGCTATTGGTGTGTACAGCATGGATACAGCTTCACCTTACGGTGTATACGCTGGTCGTAAGGCTGCTATTACTTACCTGACTCCTGAAGCCGCTAAGAGCATGAAAGCAGGTGTACGTGAAAGTATTCGTACATCACACATGATTAAAGCTTTAAGTGCTGCTATCTCTGCAGGTTCTGTTGTACCTATTCACTACATTGATGGTGCAGTTATGGCTACTGCTATCAATGAAATGAACGGTGGTATGACCAGTATCCACGACGCTATTATGCCTAACTTGTTGCGTATGGGAGAAGTACAAACTTCTTACAACCGAGCAACTCTAGAGGTAAGCGCTGGTTACAGCTTTATCAATGAGATTGTTAAATCTTTAGACAGAGCTATCCAGAATACTGAACTGTTTAGCGAAGAAGGTCCTACAGCCTACCAAAAAGCTAAAGTTGTTGTTGATAGAGAAACTACATCTAACGCAGCTAGTTACTTGATTGAGGCTAGGAACGTTATGGCAAACCTTGCTAATACGGTAAACGCAGAGCGTAAGAAGTTATTTGATGAATTAAACAAAGGTGCTTCTGTAATGCATATGGCTGGTAGCAGTGATGGTGTATTTACAGTTGATGAGAATACCCAGATCGAGTACAAGGAAATTGACATGTACGAAGAGATCAAGGATAATAGCACTAATAAATCTGTCGATGATATTACTATCGAAGAACTAGATAACTTAGCTACCAAGCATTGCTAATTACAGGAATTTAAATGGCTATTTGTACAAACCCTCAAGTATTCAGCGATACTATTAAGAGATGGATTCGTGAATACGAAAAGATGGCTCAGGACGATACGCTAGAAGGTATTGATAGTACGCCTATCAGCGAGACCTTAGAGCGTTTGTACGCTTATAGAACAGCTATTAGAAACAAAGACTATGAGTTTATCAGAGCTCAAGGGTTTACAATTAATGACCGTAAAGAGCAAAGTAAGCTAGCTACTGCTGCTTTCTTGGATACCTTTGGTCCTACGTTTACATTTCGTAAAGGTACTAGTAGCAAAAGCAATAACGGTTTATTCCAGAAAGCAGAGTTTGTAGATGGTGGTATTCGTATCTACTACACTGACCAGGGTAAGTCTAAATACCATACGTTTTCGTTGACTACAGACGAGCGTAGTACAAACTTAGGTAATAGTTTTATTAACGTACCTGGTTTTAGGGACTTCTTAGATAACTTAAGTATTGCTCAGCAAAACAAGTTGTCATTAGAAATTGTTCTTGGTAACAGTGTTGGTCCAGACTTTAAACTAAAAGACGAAGATATCCAAGAAAGCTACATCCACGGTAACATTCAAAGCATGAAAGACATGCTTAAGAAGTTACATATACTAGGTGGAGAAAAGGCTGACGATGCAGAACTGGCCGGGTTTATGGACCTGCTAGATAAAATGAAGCCTAAGTTTTTTAATGACTTAAAATTGTTTGTTCAAGACAAAGCAGAAGCTTCTAGAGGTTTAGTTAGACCTACGAGAATTGATATTAAAATCAAAGGTGACCCAATCTCTATTGGTAACCAACAATCAGAAGCCTCTATTTACTTAGAAGAAGTACTGCACTCAATGACTATGGGTGCTATCAATGCCAAAACTATAAAAAGTAGCCAACTAGTTCGTAGGTTGGATAAACTAGTGGAGCTTGGCCGCAAACAGCTTAAGCCTGAAGATTTCTTACCGGCTCCTGAAGACTCTATTGATCCTGAAAAAGAACAGCAGTTTGCTGAAGAGTTATACAATTACATTTTTAACAACAAGAATACTCGTTATGAGTTTTTGGCTAAAGGTATTGCACAACCAGTAGTGGCTAAAGCTTTATCTAAGGTTAAAGTTGTTGAAGGGTCTGAAAAGAAAACTTTACTAACTAGGCTTTATGACTTGTGGGGATTTGTTCAAGATATTCTTACAGGTGAAGTTGTTAATAAAAACAGAAATCAAACTGTTGACGATGCTCTAGTACAACTAGCATTTGAGCTAGGTGAAATAAACACTAAAGCTAGTCGACGTGCTATGGATAAACCCAGCTACTGGTCAAGGGTATACGATCTACTGCTTAACGATTCTGACAGATTTTTGTCTAACCAATTGCAAAAGCTTTCTGCCGTTACTGTTGGTAAGTTAAGTAAAAAAGAATTTGAAGCAATGCCTGAAGATACTTATGGAAGAGTTAAGTATGCAGGTAATGTCATTGCAATGTCTTTGGTTAACCCTACCTACACTAAGGTAATGGGGGCACTAGCTAGTTCTTATGGTATTAAACCAGATGGGACTATACGAGAAATCGTAAGTGGATTGTTCCAGACAGGTCCTGTACAGAAAGCTGCAGAATTTTTAGTACTCCAAGCAGGGTACATTGATAAGTTCCGTAACGAACAAATTGGTTTGACTAGGGATAGTGTTCTTTACAAGTTTAAAGAAGCTCCAACAAGAGCTGAAGAAGAGGCAATGACTGAGGTACTTGCTGATACAGCTTTAGCATCATTGTTTGGTAAAACTACTGCAGCGTTTGACGCCGGTCTTGTTAAGAATAGGATTTACGATAACGCTACGTTACGTAAGATCTTAACTGATGACGAGGCCCTAGATAAGTTTATTGTTGAAGCAAAACGCGCTCTTAAAGACTTAGACCCTAAACATTACAACTGGCATTCAAACCAGGCTGTAGGTCTTGGCATCTACTTAGCTAAGCACCAGGGTACTCCTGAGCAAAACCATAATGCGCAAAACATTGCTGAAGGTGTTCATAGCAGCCACACGAAACGTGCTAAACCAGAAGTGGTTAAAGCAATTGAGGAACTAGCTACATTAACAGCAATTAAGAATACAAATCGTGCTCCTCGTGAAATGGTAGCGGATCTAATGAAGAAAGACTACGAAGCTGTACAGCACGTAGCAGATGTTATTGAAGGCTTCCGTAAGAACTCTATTGAAACAGTGTTCAAGGATAACCAGCGTAACATGATCATGGGTTACACCCGTGAAGTATTTGATGACAGTATTCTTATTGAAGTTGCACCATTAAGCGAACAAAAAGCTATGGAAGCCCAAGGCTTTAAGATGAAAGCTAGGCTAGCGCCTAAGGTAGGAGACACGCAGAGCGAGCCTATGGCGCTTTATATAACTGATAGTGCTAGTAGACCAGATCGTTTACGTGGAGGCGTACGCCTTAACCAGATGCGAGCTAAAGGTACTACTATTACTGAAGCAAAGTACAAAGAGGGAGAAGGTTTCTCTAACAGTATGATTCGTGAGATGGCTCAAAGAGACATCAATAAGATACAAAGAGAAGCTCAAGCAAGAATTAAGAAGATGGAAGAGGGTGAATACGATTTCACTGATACCGTCTTTGGTCTAATGCCTTTGCTTAATGAGCAAGGAAAGGTAGTGGATTACCGCTACATGATGGATAAGAATACCAAAAAAGAATTGCTTAAACAAGAAACTCGTATTTCAGAGGTTATGGGTAAGTCTTTTGGTACTCTCATTGACAAAGACATGACTGCAAAGCATAACAGTGAAGTACTGAAAGCTCTAAAAGCAGACATGTATGAGAACTGGGAGAAGGGAACAAAAGGAAAAGATGGGTTAACAGACTTTACGTTAGTCGGGCCAAATGTAAGTGACCCTGAGATGCGTAAACTGTACTACATGCTACCCAAAGAGTTCCAGCAATTTGTACAAGCAAGGGAAGATAAAACCCTAGCTGTAAGAACAGAACTAAAGAATCTGTACTTTGGTTACAGCCAGTTAAGTTTGACAGATTTTCCAATGCTTAAGAAGTTTACCCCTGAGGTAATTATTAGAGGCATTAAAATACTGGAAACAGTATGGATGGAATTTGTACAAATTGCCAAAACAAACATCTTGATGAAAATGCCTACGGTTACGTTAAGTAACTTCTTTTCTAACGTCATTTACCTAGCTATGAAGGGATATAACCCAGTAGAGATAATGACTATGCAGGTAGATAGTTTTAGAACAATCAAAGCTTACAATAAGAATCTTAGACGTAAGCAAGAACTGTTGAATAGAGAAAGGGAGATTAAGGTTGCGCTAGGTAGGAAAGTACTTAGTGACAGACGTAAAAAAGAACTGAAACTAGAACTTAAAAAAGCTAAGGGTGAGCTTATTGCGCTAGAGAATAGCATTACAAGCAGTCGTGTACACGAGTTGATTCAGATGGGTCTGGACCAATCAGTAGAAGACCTTGCTGCTAATGTTGTCAGGGATACTAACAGAATTAGTACCTTCTTTGATGAGAAGTTAGAGAATTTGCCTAGCGTTGCTAGAACAGGTGTAGATTACTTGTTCCTAACTAAACGAACAGTGCCTTATCAAGTAGTAAATGAGTTTTTGGAGATTACGGATCTAATGTCTAGGGATATCCAGAATACTCTAGAGCAGAGATCTGAAAAGCGACAAGTAGAAGGACAGGAGCTGTTACCTAATTGGTGGTTAGAGGATAAGCCTGTAGGATATAAGCCTCAGCAAAGACTTACAGGTGATGAGAGAGTAGAGTTTTTACGCCAAGCAGAGCAAGTACGTAAGTACGAACTAGTTGAGGATTACATCAACTATGCACTACCATCGTCTCAATTTGAAGAGTACCTAAACAAAGTAGGTATTTTGATGTTCACCAAATACGTTAAGCGTATCCAGCGTATTATTGCCAAGACAGGTACTAGAGGTCCTATCAAGTCATTAATTGCTTTAACAGGTGTAAGCTTACTAGGTGGGTTACCTACTATACATGACCAGTCATTTTTGGCTAAAGAGTGGTACACGGACTCTATTGGACCAGGGAACGTATTCCCTGTGTACAGTCCAATAGATACATTTATGAATGTAATTACACCATCACTGCTAAAATCATCTACTTATGAGCTCTAAGTGTAGAGACTACATGGTAGATGATAAATAACAGAGTAAAGATTACTATACCTATACCTAGAATATAGGAAATATACATAGAAACTATAGCTACTGCAGCGCAGATAAGTATAGTAAATAGTATACCGATAGACTGGAATAGGTTAGTAATCATGGTCTAGTCCTTCTAGTCCTTTCAATAAACTTGTGTAAAAAACCACTTTTACCACTAAAGAATTTTGGAGGACTAGCAAAAAAGTAAAGACTTATAAAGAGAGATGCTACAGATCCAACAATAAGACCTGCGTAGGAACCGCTAAACAGCGCCATAACTACAAGCAAAGTCAGTACGTCGAAGACAGCATCTTCCCAGCGTTTACGATCGAGTTTCATTTTTACAATGATAAAATTAACCGCAACTACAAGTCCTAATATTAGAAATTCCATAGTCACCTCTTTGCGTTACTATAGCAGGCTTTATACAATGTAGAAGGATCTTGGTTACGATCTTTCTGCCATTTGCCAGTCTCTTCGTTAAAAGAGCCTTGCCTACTGGTAATTTCTTTTACAGTTTCTACAATAGCTAGCTCTGGGTTGTAACCCATTTTATGAATAGCGCCTGTAGCTACTACGATAATGTCACAAAGAGCGTCAAGCATTTCGTTGCTATCTTCTTTTGAAGCAGCAGCGTAGAACTCTTGCAGCTCTTCTTCTAACATTATGTATTCTGAACTAGCTTTAAACGTATCTAGTTGCCTGTCCACGTTAAACTGCACAATTCCTTGTAAAGGGCTCATGTTATTTTCTGCCTTGCATAAGAGCAGATAACAACATAATTTGTTGGGCATTCATTTCATCTAGTGAAATTAAACCGTAAATAGTATCGTCAATTAGTTTGCTAAGGTCTACTCCTGTAGAATCTAATGGAGCTACAACTGCTGTAGGTACTTGAGTTACTTTACTAAGAGTGTCAAATACACCCCCTAGCTGTTTATCAAAGTCTGGCATAGACATTATGCTTCTCCTTTTAGATAAGTTAAACGGTTATCCCAACGCTCTGTTACTTCTTCAGTACTCATCCATAGATCAGTACCTTCAATAACTTTATCCATTTCTTCTTCAGAAAGGAAACCTGAGTAAAAAGATTTAAAAGCTTCGTTAAGGTGGTCATCTGTAAACTTCTGACGAGCCTTCATTTCGTGACCTTTAC
>Ga0209955_1000404_pt1 | contig 15331 bp, 11 predicted proteins | sample SalPonA_A_H2O_MG_FD_185716 | JGI IMG/M metagenome (GOLD analysis project Ga0209955, IMG submission 185716) | Water microbial communities from South San Francisco under conditions of wetland restoration - Salt Pond MetaG R2A_A_H2O_MG (SPAdes)... | ecosystem: Environmental > Aquatic > Non-marine... | reverse complement strand
CTGGTATTTCAAGATTCATAAGCTTTAATACAGTTGGTGCTATATTGTTTAAACTTCCTGTATTAACTTTTGAAACATCATTTGCTACAACAAAACAATAAACATCACCAACAGTATGGTTAGTTAATGTTTTACCATCTTCATCTTTCATCATTTCACAGTTTCCATGATCTGATGTTAAGATTAAATTATAAGCTTTTTCTTTTGCTTTTTCTAATATTTGCCCAATTTCATTATCAACAGTTTCAACAGCTTTAACAGCAGCATCGTAAACTCCTGTATGTCCTACCATATCACCATTTGCAAAATTTACTACAATAAAGTCTGTATCTTCATCCATTGCTTTTCTAACAGCATCTCCAACTTCAGGTGCAGACATTTCAGGTTTTAAATCATATGTAGCAACATCTGGAGATGGTATTAAAACTCTTGTTTCATTTTCAAATGGTTCTTCAACTCCACCATTAAAAAAGAATGTTACATGAGCATATTTTTCAGTTTCAGCTGTATGTAGTTGAGATAAGCCAGCATTTGAAATAACTTCTGCTAGAGTATTTGTTGGAGTTTGTTTTGGAAATAAAACAGGTAAAGGTAAATTCTTATCATATTGAGTCATAGTAGCTATTTTAAGGTTTCCATTAAATGTATCAAACTCATTAAACTCTTTATTTGCAAAAACACTTGAAATTTCTCTCATTCTATCACTTCTAAAATTACAGAATATTAGAGCATCATTTTCTTTTATTCCATTGTATCCATTAAAAGCAGCTGGAACAATAAACTCATCATAAACTTCTTCATTATAGTTTTTTGAAATATATTCTTCAATGTTCAGTTCAGTTTTAGGATTTGCAAAAGCAATAGCTTCATAACCTCTTTGAACTCTATCCCATCTGTTATCTCTATCCATAGTATAGTATCTTCCTGAAACTGAAGCAATTATAATATTTTCATTACAAATCTCTTCTATTTTTGATATGTATTGCATTGCACAATTATATGCTACATCTCTTCCATCAGTAATTAAATGTAAGTTTACTTTTTTACCTTGCTCGTTAGCAATTTTTGCTAAAGCTATAATATGATCAATATGAGAGTGAACACCACCATCACTTAAAAGACCAATTAAATGAACTTCATTGCATCCTTGTATTGTTGAATTTAAAACACTATTATCTTTTAAAGTATTATCTTTTATAGCTAAATTAATTTTTACTAAATCTTGATATAAAATTCTTCCACTACCAATAGTCATATGTCCAACTTCACTATTTCCCATTTGGCCATCAGGTAATCCAACATGTTCACCATAAGTATGAATTAAAGAGTATGGAACATTATCAAATAAGTAATCATATGTAGGTGTGTTGGCATTTCTTAATGCATTAAAAGTATTAGACTCATTATGTCCAATACCATCTGTTATAACTAAGATTGTTTTATTCGTCATCATTAAACCTTTTAAAAACTATATTATTATATAATCGGCGATTATATCCAAATGAAGGTTTAAATTTGTTTTATTGGCTTTATAGGCACCTTGACATCAACATTTTCCAATATATTTCAGTTAGAGCTGGACTAAGTTTTTTCATAGCTTTCTTATTAACTATGTATTTAATGCCAAAATTTATCAAATGGGCAAAGGCTAAAAAAGCTTCTCAACCTATTTATGATTTAGCTCCGCAAGCCCACAAAGCTAAAATAGGTACACCAACTATGGGTGGTATGGTATTTATTTTTTCAATTATAATTGCGACAATATTAACAGCAAAATTAAATAATTTTTATGTTGTTGCTGGTCTTATGACAATCGTTGGTTTTGCGCTTATCGGTATAAAAGATGATTATGGAAAAATTTCAAATAGCTCTAATCAAGCTGGATTAAGTGCTAAGGGTAAATTATTCTTACAATTTTTAGTAGCAGGAATTGTTGGGGCTTATTTATATAATAGTGGTCACATAACAGATTTTTATATACCTTTTTATAAAGTTCCTTTATTTGAAATGGGAGTTTACTCTATAGTTTTTTGGATGTTTGTAATGGTTGGGACATCAAATGCTGTAAATCTTACAGATGGTCTTGATGGACTTGCAACTGTTCCTTCTGTTATGGCATTTTTTACTTTATCTGTAATAGTGTATATAACTGGTAATGCTGTAATTTCAGGATATTTACTTTTACCAAATATTCAATTATCTGGTGAAATGACTATTATGGGAACAGCTGTATGTGGAGCTTTACTTGGTTTTTTATGGTTTAATTCCCATCCAGCTCAAGTATTTATGGGGGATTCAGGTTCTTTACCTCTTGGTGCATTTATGGCATATGTTGCTATTGTATGTAAGTCTGAAGTTTTGCTAATACTTATAGGGTTTATATTTGTATTAGAAACTTTATCTGTAATACTACAAGTAGGTTCATTTAAACTAAGACAAAAAAGAGTTTTTTTAATGGCACCTATACATCATCACTTTGAGCAAAAAGGTTGGCAAGAAAATAAAATCATTGTAAGATTTTGGATTATTGCTTTTATGACAAACTTATTAGCATTAATGAGTCTAAAAATTAGGTAATAAATGTTTTACGATAAAAAATTAAGAATATTAGGAAAAGGAAAAACTGCACTAGCTTTAAAAGAGTGCTTTCCCAACTCTAAATGGTATGATGATAGTGATTTTAAAGAGTATGACTTAACATCAAATGATTTAACGGTAGTTAGTCCTGGTATTCCGCCATTTAATGATATGGTAAAAAAATCAAGTAATATTTGTAGTGATTATGATTTGTTCTTTGAAAAAATGCCTTTTTCGATATGGATAACGGGAACAAATGGTAAAACTACTACAACACAAATGACACAACACTTATTAGAGAAATACAATTCTCAATTTGGTGGAAACATTGGTATTCCATTAAGTAGTATGAAGTTAGATAGTAAAATATGGATTTTAGAAACATCATCATTTACATTACATTACACAAACCATGCATACCCAAATATATTTATATTATTACCCATAAGTGAAGATCATATTACATGGCATGGAAGTTTTCAAGAATATAGAGATGCTAAACTTAAACCATTAAGTATGATGAAAGATGGTCAAATTGCAATTGTTCCTGAAGAGTTTAAAAATTGTAAAACAAGTGCACATTTAATTACATATAAAGATTCACAAGACTTAGCAAATAAGTTGAATATAAATATTTCAAAAATTAAATTTAAAGAGCCTTTCTTATTAGATGCATTATTAGCAATGGCTACAGAGAAAATATTATTTGATAAAATTAATTATGAAAAAATAAATAGTTTTAAAGTAGATAAACATAAAGTTGAAGAATTTACTGATAAAAATGGAAATTTATGGGTTGATGATAGTAAAGCTACAAATGTTGATGCTACAATAAATGCTTTAAAATCTTATAAAAATACAAAAATATATTTAATTTTAGGTGGAGACGATAAGGGTGCAAAACTAGAACCATTATTTGAAGAATTAAATAAATATGATGTTGAGGTATTTAATATAGGATCTAATACTAAAAGATTAAATGAATTATGTAAAAAATTCAACATATTATATAAAGAGTGTAATTATTTAAAAATTGCTGTAGAAAATATAAAAGAAAAAATCAGTAAAAATAGCGTTGGAATACTGTCTCCTGCAGCAGCTTCATTAGATCAATTTAGCTCATATTCACAAAGAGGAGAAGAATTTAAAAAATTAGTAAAAATTTAAGTTTGTTTTAATATATGCACAGATATAATTCCAGTCCTTTAAAAGAAGGTTCGATAGCTCAGTTGGTAGAGCAATGGATTGAAAATCCATGTGTCGGCAGTTCGATTCTGCCTCGAACCACCATTTGGATGCTGGTGTAGCTCAGTTGGCTAGAGCAGCTGATTTGTAATCAGCAGGTCGGGGGTTCGACTCCCTTCACCAGCTCCATTTTTATATTGTCGTGCGTAATCTTAAATAAGATCAGCGCTTGACCAGAGCAATATTGTTTTGGTGAGGTTGGAGAGTGGTCAAATCCCACGGATTGTAAATCCGTTGCCTCAGGCTTCGAAGGTTCGAATCCTTCCCTCACCACCACTTAATGTTGCGGGAGTAGCTCAGTTGGCTAGAGCCTCTGCCTTCCAAGCAGATTGTCGCGAGTTCGAGTCTCGTCTCCCGCTCCATTTTTTTTATTGATACTGGGAGCTGAGTTATAAGCACAACTTTTATAACTCTCACAATTTATTCAAAATTAACTCCCGTTTAAGTTTCATTATAGTGTTTTTTATGTAAAATGCTGGTCACAAATTTAAATATCGATAATCCCCTCTGAATAGAGAAGCCAATGGGCTTATCTACTCAGAGGGCAATTATGCAAATTTTTAGAAGGGGAATTCTATGGCAAAAGAAAAATTCGAAAGAAGTAAGCCGCACGTAAATATTGGTACTATTGGTCACGTTGACCACGGTAAAACTACATTAACAGCTGCAATCACTATGTGTTTAGGTCTAAAAAATGGACAAGCTACAATGGATTATGATCAAATTGATAACGCTCCAGAGGAAAGAGAAAGAGGAATTACAATTGCTACTTCTCACGTTGAGTATGAAACTGAAACTAGACACTACGCTCACGTAGACTGTCCAGGTCACGCCGATTACGTTAAAAACATGATTACTGGTGCTGCTCAAATGGATGGTGCTATCTTAGTTATTGCTTCAACTGATGGACCAATGGCTCAAACAAGAGAGCACATCTTATTATCTAAACAAGTAGGTGTACCTTACATTGTTGTATTCTTAAACAAAGAAGATCAATTAGATGATGAAGATAAAGAAGAAATGTTAGAATTAGTTGAAATGGAAGTTAGAGAGTTATTATCTGACTACGATTTCCCAGGTGATGATACTCCTATCGTTGCTGGTTCTGCATTCCAAGCTTTAGAAGAAGCTAAATCTGGTACTGCTGGTGAGTGGTCTGAAAAGATTTATAACTTAATGGCAGAAGTAGATGCTTATATCCCAACTCCAGAAAGAGATGCTGATCAAGATTTCTTAATGCCTGTTGAAGATGTATTTACTATCCAAGGTAGAGGTACTGTTGTTACTGGTAGAATTGAAAAAGGTACAATCAAACTTAACGAAGAAATTGAAATCGTTGGTATGAAAGATACTGCTAAAACTACTGTAACTGGTATTGAAATGTTCAGAAAAGAAATGGACGAAGGTCAAGCTGGAGATAACGCTGGTATCTTATTAAGAGGTGTTAAAAAAGAAGATGTTCAAAGAGGACAAGTTCTTGTTAAGCCAGGATCAATTACTCCACACACTAAATTCAAAGGTGAGGTATATATCTTATCTAAAGAAGAGGGTGGAAGACATACTCCATTCTTCTCAGGATATAGACCACAATTCTACGTTAGAACAACTGACGTAACTGGATCTTGTGAATTACCAGAAGGTACTGAAATGGTAATGCCTGGTGATAACGTTGAAATGACGGTTTCATTAGTTGCTCCAATCGCTCTTGAAAAGGGAACTAAGTTCGCTATCAGAGAAGGTGGTAGAACTGTTGGTGCTGGAGTTGTTGCTGAAATTATTGAGTAATAAAGGACTAGCATGGCAAATGGTGTAAGAATCAAAATTGGATTAAAGTGTCAAGAGACTGGTGATATTAACTACTCTACAACTAAAAATCCAAAAACTCAAACTGAAAAGTTTGAGACTAAAAAATATAGTCCAAGATTAAGAAAACATACACTTCATAAAGAAGTTAAGTTAAAATCTTAATTCTTCAAATATAAGTGGGATTCCCCACTTATATTTTCTTGTAGGTCAGTAGCTCCAATGGTAGAGCGCCGGATTCCAAATCCGATGGTTGGGGGTTCGACTCCCTCCTGGCCTGCCACTATCAAATAAAATATAAATCAAATTAACATTAAAAAATAGAATAATTTTTAACTAAGCTTGTTTAAAGTTTATTTTAAGTAAAATACGTGTCCAATCTAGAATAAGACTTATTAATTTAGATTAAAAAGTTCTTTTAAAAGTGGTTAAGAAACCTATTTTAAAAGAATTTTATAGCCAAAAGATGGAGTTTAAAGTGAGTAAAATAAGAAGTTATTATAGTAGCGTAAAAGAAGAACTAGCAAAAGTTATATTTCCAATAAAACAACAAGTTAGATCTGCATATTTATCAGTATTTGTTGTTGTAACTGTAATAACTTTGTTTTTAGCACTAATTGATTCAATTATGTCTTTAAGCTTATCTTCAATAATGAACTAAGGAAAATCATCATGGCACACAAATGGTACGCGATACAAACATATTCAGGAAGTGAACTTGCTGTTAAAAGAGCATTATTACAACTTGCTGAAGAAATGGCAGATGAAAGAATTGAAGATGTTCTTGTTCCTACAGAAGATTTAATTGAAGTAAAAAAAGGTAAGAAAACAATAGTTGAAAGACCTTTATATCCTGCATATGCTTTTGCAAAAATTGATTTAGATACTGCATTATGGCACAGAATTCAATCTATGCCTAGAGTTGGTAGATTCATTGGTGAATCAAAAAAACCAACACCATTAGCAGAAAAAGATATTAATCTTATTTTAGAAAAAGTTCAAAATAGAGCTGCTGCTAAACCAAAAGTTTCATTTGACGAGGGTGAAATGGTAAGAATTAATGAAGGACCATTTGCAAACTTCAACGGAATAGTTGAAGACTTTGATATGGATTCTGGAGTATTAAAATTAAATGTTTCAATTTTCGGTAGAAATACACCAGTTGAAATAAGTTATACACAAGTAGAAAGAGTAGTTTAATTACTACACTTTAGGCATTAGGCAATGAAATTGGCTTCACATGAGTTTCCTTGCCTAATGCCTAAATCAAATTTATAAAAGGAAGTTACTATGGCTAAAAAAGTACAAGGTATATTAAAATTACAAATACCTGCTGGTGCAGCTAACCCATCACCACCAGTTGGACCTGCATTAGGTCAAAGAGGTATTAACATCATGGAATTCTGTAAAGCGTTCAATGAGAAAACAAAAGATAAAAGTGGATTCAACATCCCTGTAGAAATTACAGTATTTAGTGATAAAAGTTTTACATTTGTTACTAAACAACCACCAATGACTGATTTAATTAAAAAAGTATCAGGAGTTAAAAAAGGTTCTGATAATCCATTAAAAAACAAAATTGGAAAATTAACAAAAGATCAAATTTTAGAGATCGTTGATATGAAAATCGCTGATTTAAATACTGATGATAAAGAACAAGCTGCTAAAATCGTTGCTGGTTCTGCTAGATCTATGGGAATCGAAACAGAATTATAATATCTGTTTTAAACAAGTCTAACCACAAGACTATAAATTGCGGTAGCAAAATATAAAAATTGCGGAGAATAAAATGGCAAAAATTTCAAAAAGATATAAAAACTTACAAGCAAAAGTAGAAGATAAAAACTACTCTTTAGCAGAGGGTGTAGCATTAGCAAAAGAATTAACTTCTGCTAAATTCGACGAATCTGTTGAAGTTGCATTAAACTTAAATGTAGATCCAAGACACGCTGACCAAATGATTAGAGGTGCAGTTGTTTTACCAAACGGAACAGGGAAAACTGTTAGAGTTGCAGTATTCGCTAAAGGTGTTAAAATGGACGAAGCTAAAGCAGCAGGTGCTGATATCGTTGGTAATGATGATTTAGTTGAGTCTGTAATGGCTGGAAACATCGATTTTGATGTTTTAGTTGCTACACCAGATTGTATGGGACTAGTTGGTAAATTAGGTAGAATCTTAGGACCAAAAGGTTTAATGCCAAATCCAAAAACTGGAACAGTTACTATGGATGTTACTAAAGCAGTTAACGATGCTAAAGGTGGACAAGTAGCATATAGAGTTGACAAAAAAGGTAACATGCAAGCAGCAGTTGGAAAAGCATCTTTCTCAGCTGAAGCAATCAAAGAAAATGTTGAAGCTTTCGTTATTGCAATTAACAAAGCTAAACCAGCATCAGCTAAAGGTAGATATATTACTACTGCAGCTATTTCTTTAACAATGTCTCCATCTGTTAAATTAGATAACATGGAGTTAATGGATTTAAAATAAGGCTTAGCCTTATTTTAAATTTAACATTCAACTGTGTTGACATAAGTCAATATTATTGAGTGTTATCAAAGCACTGAAATAAAACTTTAGACAGCTGGTAAGAAACGCCTCCGTTTCTTGTAAGACCCGCCTAAGTCGATGTTTTGAAGGGAGGAAACATGACAAAACAACAAAAAGCTGAAATAATTGACTTTTTATCTGGAGAGTTCAAAGAATCACAAGCTATCGTAGTATGTGATTATAAAGGATTAACTCATAAAGAATTAGAGCAATTAAGAATTAATGCTAAAGCTAATAATACAAAGGTTCAAGTTGCTAAGAATACTTTAGTAACTGTTGCAGTTAAAAATGCAGAACTTGGTGATATTGAGTTAAGTGGAACAAATATTTTCTTATGGTCTGAAGATCAAATCTCTGCGTGTAAAGTTGCAGACAAATTTGCTACAGATAATAAAGAAAAATTCTCTATTAAATCAGGTATCATCGAAGGTGAAATTGCAGACATTAACACTGTTAATGCATTTGCTAAATTACCATCAAGAGAAGAACTTCTTGGTATGCTTGCAGCTACATGGATGGCTCCAGTTACTAACTTTACTATCGGGCTTGATGCTCTTAGAAAGAAAAAAGAAGAAGAGGCTGCTTAATATAAATTAAGCGTTTAATTAAAATAAAAAAATAAAAATTTAAGGAATATGAAATGGCAATTTCTAAAGAAGACGTATTAGAATACATCTCTGGATTATCTGTATTAGAATTATCAGAATTAGTAAAAGAATTTGAAGAAAAATTTGGTGTATCTGCACAACCTGTAGCTGTAGCTGGTGCTGTAGCTGGTGGAGCTGCTGAAGCTGCTGAAGAGCAAACAGAATTCAACGTAGTTATGGTTGACGCTGGAGCTAAAAAAATCAACGTAATTAAAGAAATCAGAGCATTAACTGGTTTAGGATTAAAAGAAGCAAAAGCTATGGCTGAAGAAGCTGGTGCTGTTGTTAAAGAAGGTATCTCAAAAGAAGATGCTGAAGCTGCAAAAGCTGCATTAGAAGCTGCTGGTGCAAAAGTAGAATTAAAGTAATTACTCTCTTGTAGTTAACTTGAAATATTAGGGGTAACCCTAATATTTAAGATAGCATCTAAGAAGGCTAAAAGAAGAATTTTATGGGAATTTTTCTTTTATCCTTCAAGGATGCTTTTGTGCTTTATATAAAAAGCTAAATATAATAAAAATTTATTACAAGGCTGACAATGTTAAACTCTTTAAAATCTGGTAATAGACTTAGAGTTGATTTTGCAAAAAATCCACAACAAATTGAAATCCCTAACTTATTACAATTACAACAAAATTCTTATGATACATTCTTAATGATTGGGAAAGACGAAAGAAATGAAGCTGGTATTGAAAAAGTTTTCAAATCAATTTTCCCAATTCATGATGCTCAAAATAGAATCACTTTAGATTACTTGGGTTCAGAAGTAGGTAAACCTAAGTACAATGTAAGAGAATCAATGGTTAGAGGACTGACTTACTCTATTCCATTAAAAATCAATATTAGATTAACGTTATGGGACTTAGACGAAAAGACTGGTGAAAAAATCGGCGTTAAAGACATGAAGGAACAATCTTTATTTATTAGAGAAATACCTTTAATGACTGATAGAACATCTTTTATTGTTAATGGTGTTGAAAGAGTAGTTGTAAATCAATTACATAGATCTCCTGGTGTAATTTTTAAAGAAGAAGAGTCAAACACTTCTGACAATAAATTAATTTACACTGGACAAATTATTCCAGATAGAGGTTCTTGGTTATACTTTGAATATGATGCAAAAGATGTATTATATGTAAGAATTAACAAGAGAAGAAAAGTACCTGTAACAATTTTATTTAGAGCATTAGGATATTCTAAAGAAGATATCATCAAAATGTTCTACCCAGTATTAAATGTTAAAATTAAAAACAATAAATTCTTAACAGAGTTTAATCCAAGTGAATTCACTGGTAGATTAGATTTTGATTTAAAAGATGAAAAAGGTGAATTAATTTTAGCTGCTGGTAAAAGACTTACTGATAGAAAAGCAAAAGCTTTACAAGAAGGTGGTCTTAAATTAGTTGAATATCCAGTAGAATTACTAATGGATAGAAGTACTGCAAATACAATATTTGATCCAGAATCTGGAGAAGTATTATTTGATGCTTTAACTAACTTAGATGAATTAAAATTAAAAAAATTATTAGACTTAGGTTTTGAATCATTTGATATTGCAAATGACTTAGCAGAAGGTGTTGATGATTCTATTATCAACGCATTTAAAGCTGATGCTGAAAGTTTAAAATTATTAAAACAAACTGAGCAAATTGATGATGAAAATGATTTATCAGCAATTAGAATCTACAAAGTTATGAGACCAGGTGAGCCTGTAACTAAAGATGCTGCAAAAGAGTTTGTTAGAAAATTATTCTTTGATCCAGAAAGATATGACTTAACTAAAGTTGGTAGAATGAAAATGAACCACAAGTTAGGTGTTAATGTTCCTGAATATGTAACTGTTTTAACTTATGAAGATATTATTAAAACTGTTCAATACCTTGTAAAAGTTAAATCAGGTCACGGACATATTGATGATAGAGATCACTTAGGTAATAGAAGAATTAGAGCAATTGGTGAGTTATTAGCTAATGAAATGCATGCTGGTTTAATCAAAATGCAAAAAGCTATTAGAGATAAAATGACTACATTATCAGGTACTTTAGAAGATATTATGCCACACGATTTAGTTAACTCTAAAATGATTACATCAACAATTACTGAATTCTTTACATCAGGTCAATTATCACAATTTATGGATCAAACTAATCCATTATCAGAAGTTACTCATAAAAGAAGACTTTCTGCACTTGGTGAAGGTGGTTTAGTAAAAGAAAGAGCTGGATTTGAAGTAAGAGACGTTCACCCAACACACTATGGTAGAATTTGTCCTGTTGAAACTCCAGAGGGTCAAAATATTGGTCTTATCAATACTTTATCAACATTTGCTAAAGTTAATGAATTAGGATTTATTGAAGCACCTTATAAAAAAGTTGAAAATGGTGTTGTAAGTGATGATATTTCTTACTACACAGCAACTCAAGAAGAGGGATTAGTAATAGCTCCTGGATCTACTAAAGTAGATGAAAATGGAAAAATTATTGAGCCACTTACTGAAGCTAGACAAGATGGTGAAATCCTATTAGTTGATAGAAATAAAGTTGATTTAATTGATATTTCTTCTCAAATGGTTATGGGTGTTGCTGCTTCATTAATTCCATTCTTAGAACATGATGATGCCAACAGAGCACTTATGGGATCGAATATGATGAGACAAGCTGTTCCATTATTAAAACCTAATGCTCCAATGGTAGGAACTGGTTTAGAAAAAACAGTTGCAAGAGATGCATGGGAAGCTATTAAAGCTGATAGAGCTGGTACTGTTGAAAAAGCTGATGCTAAAAATATTTATATTTCTGGTGAAGATGAAAACGGTGCATTTATTGATCATTATGAAGTTAACAAAAATGTTAGAACAAATAACAACACTTCATTTGGACAAAGAACAGCTGTTAAAGATGGCCAATTTGTAGAAAAAGGGCAAGTAATTGCCGATGGTCCATCAATGGATAGAGGTGAGTTAGCAGTAGGTGTTAATGCTATGGTTGCGTTTATGCCTTGGAATGGTTATAACTACGAAGATGCGATTATTCTTTCTCAAAGATTAATTAAAGAAGATGCATTTACATCTGTTCATATTTATGAAAAAGATGTTGAATGTAGAGAATTAAAACATGGTAATGAAGAGATTACTAGAGATTTACCAGGTGTTAAAGAAGAGTCTATTGGACACTTAGATGATTCAGGTATTGTAAAAGTTGGAACGCATGTTAAACCAGGAATGATTTTAGTAGGTAAAGTTACTCCAAAAGGTGAAATTAAACCAACTCCTGAAGAAAGATTATTAAGAGCTATTTTTGGTGAAAAAGCTGGACATGTAATTAATAAATCTTTAGTTTGTCCAACTTCTATGGAAGGTACAGTTGTAGATGTAAAAGTATTCACTAAAAAAGGATACGAAAAAGATGCTAGAGCAGTTGCTGAAATTGAAGCTGAAAAAGCTGAATTAGATTTAAAACACCATGATAAACTTTTAATGTTAGATAGAGAAGAAATCTTAAAAATTAATGATTTATTATCTAAATCTACATTAGAAAAAGATGTTGAAATTGACGAAACTACATATAAAAAAGGTGACTCAATTGATGCAGATACTTTAGCAAATGTAAATAGATTTGCTATGAAAAAAGTAGTTGCTTCTTATGGTAAAGATGTAGAGAAAAAATACAACGATATTAAAGAACACTTTATTAAACAAAAGTCTGAATTAAGAGAAGACCATGAAGAAAAACTTCAAACATTAGAGCATGATGATATCTTACCTAGTGGTGTAATTAAACAAGTAAAAGTTTATGTAGCTACTAAAAGAAAGATAAAAGTTGGGGATAAAATGGCCGGTAGACACGGTAATAAAGGTATTGTTTCTAATATCGTTCCTCAGGTTGATATGCCTTATTTAGAAGATGGAACTACAGTAGATGTAATTCTTAACCCACTAGGGGTACCTTCAAGAATGAATATCGGTCAGATTTTAGAAGTTCACTTAGGATTAGTTGGTAGAAAACTTGGTCTTCAAATTCAAGATATTTTTGATGCTAAGAAAGCTGACTTTATTGGTGAATTAAGAGCTAAAATGACTGAAATTGCTGAAGTTGCAAAATTAATGAAAGGTAAAGAGTTTATGGACTCTTTAACTGATGATGAATTAATTGACTACGGTAGAGATTGGGCAAAAGGTGTAAGATTTGCTTCACAAATTTTCGATGGTGTTAAAGAAAATGAATTTATTAAATTATTTGAATTAGCAAAAATTGATCAAGATGGTAAATCAACACTTTACGATGGTAAAACTGGTGAGAAAATGAGAGAAAGAGTTAATGTTGGTTATATGTATATGCTGAAACTTCATCACTTAGTTGATGAAAAAGTTCACGCAAGATCAACTGGACCTTACTCATTAGTTACTCAACAACCTGTTGGTGGTAAAGCATTATTCGGTGGACAAAGATTCGGTGAAATGGAAGTTTGGGCACTAGAAGCATATGGTGCAACTAATGTTCTTAAAGAGATGCTAACAACTAAATCAGATGACGTTGAAGGTAGAACAAGAGCTTATAGAGCTATTGCAAATGGTGAAAATGTTCCAAGATCTGGTGTTCCTGAAACATTCTTCGTATTAACTAAAGAGTTAAAAGCTCTTGGTTTAGATGTTGAGATTTTTGAAGAGGTAGATAATAATGAGCAATAATGAAAAAATATTAGAACCAATTGAAATTAAAGAATTAGACAGACCGCAAGATTTTGCGGCCTTTCAATTAAGACTTGCAAGTCCAGAAAAAATTCTTTCTTGGTCTAGTGGTGAAGTAAAAAAACCTGAAACAATTAACTATAGAACACTTAAGCCTGAAAGAGATGGTTTATTCTGTGCTAAAATCTTCGGACCTGTAAAAGATTACGAATGTCTTTGTGGTAAATATAAGAAGATGAGATACAAGGGTGTTGTATGTGAAAAATGTGGAGTTGAAGTAACTTCATCAAAAGTAAGAAGACACAGAATGGGGCATATTGATTTAGTATCTCCTGTAGCTCATATTTGGATGGTTAGCTCATTACCTACAAGAATTGGTACATTATTAGGTGTTAAACTTAAAGACTTAGAAAGAGTATTATATTATGAAGCATATATTGTAAATAATGCAGGTGATGCATATTACGATAATGAAAAAACTAAAAAAGTTGCTAAATATGATATTTTAAATGAAGAACAATACAGAACTATTTCTGATTTATTTGAGCACACTGGTTTTGAAGCAAATATGGGTGGAGATGTAATTAAAGATTTACTTGAAAACCTAGATTTATTTGAACTATTAACTCAATTAAAAGAAGATATGGGAGCAACTAGATCTGAAGCAAAAAGAAAAACTATTGTAAAAAGATTAAAAGTTGTTGAAAACTTTATTAATTCAGGGAATAAACCTGAGTGGATGATGTTTACTCAATTACCTGTATTACCACCTGATTTAAGACCACTTGTATCATTAGATGGTGGAAAATTTGCAGTTTCTGATGTTAATGACTTATATAGAAGAGTTATCAACAGAAATAACAGATTAAAAAGATTAACTGAACTAGATGCACCTGAAATTATTATTAGAAATGAAAAAAGAATGCTTCAAGAAGCAGTTGATGCTTTATTTGACAATGGTAAAACTGCAAATGCAGTTAAAGGTGCTAATAAAAGACCTTTAAAATCATTATCTGAAATTATCAAAGGTAAGCAAGGTAGATTTAGACAAAACTTACTTGGTAAAAGGGTTGACTTCTCAGGTAGATCTGTAATTGTTGTTGGACCTACATTAAATATGGACCAATGTGGTATTCCTAAGAAAATGGCGTTAGAGTTATTTAAGCCACATATTATGGCTAAACTTGAGGAAAAAGGTTATGCTACAACTTTAAAATCTGCAAAGAGATTAATTGAAGCAGAAACAAATGAAGTATGGGAATGTTTAAATGAAATCGTTGATGAATATCCTATTTTATTAAATAGAGCACCAACTCTTCATAAACTTTCTATTCAAGCGTTCCACCCTGTTTTAATTGATGGAAAAGCTATTCAGTTACACCCATTAGTATGTTCAGCATTTAATGCCGACTTCGATGGTGACCAAATGGCAGTTCACGTACCATTATCTCAAGAGGCTGTTGCTGAAGCAAAAGTTTTAATGATGTCTTCATTAAATATTCTTTTACCAGCTTCAGGTAGAGCTATTGCTGTACCATCTCAAGATATGATTTTAGGTATTTATTACCTATCATTAGAAAAAGATGGTGTTCAAGGTGAACATAAAATTTTCAGAAACGTTGAAGAAGCAAAAATTGCTTTAGAAATGGGATTTGTTGATTTACATGCAAAAGTAAGATCTAAAGTTGAAAATCAAGTAATTCATACAACTATTGGTAGATTAATTATAAAAGAAATTTTACCTGAGTTTGTTCCAACTGAATTATGGAATAAAGTTCTTAAGAAAAAAGATATTGGTATTTTAGTTGATTATATTTACAAACA
>Ga0209955_1000402_pt1 | contig 15406 bp, 9 predicted proteins | sample SalPonA_A_H2O_MG_FD_185716 | JGI IMG/M metagenome (GOLD analysis project Ga0209955, IMG submission 185716) | Water microbial communities from South San Francisco under conditions of wetland restoration - Salt Pond MetaG R2A_A_H2O_MG (SPAdes)... | ecosystem: Environmental > Aquatic > Non-marine... | reverse complement strand
CACTTCGCTAACTGCGGCTTCAAGCGACTGCTCAGTGGCTTCGCTAGCGCTCTCTGCGGTAGCTTCCTCAGCCACTATCGGATTGCTGCGCTCGGCCTGGCGATCACTGTTGGCGCGACGTGAACGGCCTCGACGTTTACTACGTTCACGCTTTGGCTTCTGCTCTTCTTGATCCTGACTCGCTTCTGACGATTCATTGTTCTCGTCATTTTGATTCTGGTCTGTTGAGTCGTTACGACGGTTGTTACGACCGCCACGGCGGCGGCGACGCGAACGGCCTTCACCGCGCTCATCGCTGTTCTGCTGCTCATCGGGTTTGCCGACTTCAGGCAGGTTTGTCTCTTGTTCAACCGTGATGATCTCATCACTGTCGCGACGCTCCTGCTGGCCACGGCGGTTACCACGACGGTTATCGTTGCGGCGACGATTCGAGTTACGACCACCGCGATTGCCGCGGTTACCACGGTTGCGGTTATCTTCGCTCTGTTCCTCTTCGCTTTCGGCTTTGGGCTTCTCTGTCTGTTTTGGCTCTGCGCTACCACCAAATAGGCTCTTGAATGAGCGCATGATGAGCTGCCATAGAGAAGGGGCTGGGCTTGCTGCTGGTGCGGGCGTAGCGGTTGGTGTTGGAGCGGGTTTCTGCTCCTCTACCTCAGCTTCCGGTGTTGCTGGCTGTGGAGGATTAGCTGTCTGAAGAACACCTTGGACTGCAGCTTGCTCACGGCGAACTACTTTCGGCTCTTCAGAGGTATCCTCTTCAATCTCTTCAGGCTGCAAGGTGTAGCTCGCATCATTTAGAGTAGTGAGGGTATTGTCGTCACGTAGACGCACTACCTCGTAGTGAGGAGTCTCCATGTTCGGGTTTGGTACAACGACTACGCGGCTCTTATTACGCAGTTCGATATCGTGTACCTGATGACGCTTCTCGTTCAGCAGGTACGTTGCAACAGATACTGGCAGTATGGCGCGAATCTGAGCCGTGCGATCCTTCGCAGACTCCTCTTCAATCAGACGAAGGATAGAGAGCGCTAGGGATTCAGTATCGCGAATGGTTCCCTGTCCGTGACAGCGTGGGCATACATGACCCCGGCTCTCAGCAAGTGATGGGCGCAGGCGTTGACGAGACATCTCTAGGAGGCCGAAACGAGAGATACGACCCATCTGCACACGGGCGCGGTCTAGTTTCAACGCTTCTTGTAGACGCTTCTCAACTTCGCGCTGATGCTTGATCGGTGTCATATCGATAAAGTCGATGACAACTAGGCCACCCATGTCACGCAGACGCAGCTGACGAGCGATCTCATCAGCGGCCTCAAGGTTGGTATTGAGTGCAGTCTCTTCAATATCGCCGCCGCGAGTAGCGCGTGCTGAGTTAATATCAATTGAGACTAGAGCCTCTGTCGGGTCGATTACTATCGAGCCACCCGATGGAAGTTTAACTTCGCGCTCGAAGGCCGATTCAATCTGGCTCTCGATCTGGAACCGATTGAACAGTGGAATCTGCTCTTTGTACTCTTTAATGCGGGATTCGTAGCTAGGCATCACCTGACGCACAAACTCGAGTGCTTGCTGGTGAGCGCTCTTATCGTCGATCAGCACTTCGCCGATATCAGCACGCAGATAGTCGCGTACAGCACGAATAACAACATTACTCTCCTGGTAGATCAGGAAGGGAGCTGCACGGTCGTTAACATTGGTGATCGCTTCCCAGACAGTTGCCAGGTAGTTCAAATCCCACTGTAGCTCTTCTGTACTGCGGCCGATACCTGCAGTACGGATGATCACGCCCATCCCCTTTGGGAGCTCCAGACCTGACATCGCATCTTTCAGCTGAGTGCGCTCTTCGCCCTCAATGCGGCGAGAGATACCACCTGCACGCGGGTTGTTTGGCATCAATACCAAGTAACGTCCAGCTAGGCTGATGAATGTTGTGAGGGCAGCACCTTTGGAGCCGCGTTCCTCTTTCTCAACCTGGACGATGACCTCAGTACCCTCTTTTACGAGTTCACGGATACTCGGGCGCTGGCCGCGCTCTGGGGATCCGTTGAAGTACTCGCGTGAAATCTCTTTCAAAGGTAGGAAGCCGTGGCGTTCAGCACCGTAATCTACGAATGCTGCTTCAAGGCTGGGCTCTACTCGGGTAATCCGCCCTTTGTAGATATTCGCCTTTTTCTGCTCGCGGTTAGTTGATTCGATATCCAGATCGTACAAGCGTTGGCCGTCCACCATCGCTACGCGCAACTCCTCTGGTTGAGTCGCGTTTATTAGCATTCTTTTCATTAAAATCAGTCTCTTACAGCGACGGCTGCAGAGTTCGGGACACAATTCGAGCGGGACTGGTCTTTCGGATTCGACGCGTTATTGCTCCGGGATTTGTACCGGGCGTGCGGATCTGCGGTGGAGGAAACGCCAACCTATATCGTTATAGTTGCTTGCTGTTACTGCGAGACCAAACTGTGATCGGGCAGGTTCCTGGTAAGCGTGCATCTCCACCTGCAACCAGTCGCTGAGCGCATCAGCGAATCTGCAGGCGTAGCCTGAATAAACTTGTACATTTAACTTCGACGCAAGCGCGACTTTTTGAGGCGCTTGGGGGTCTGAAGCACAGCGCTGGAAGAGGCGCGAATCGCAGGGAACTGTTCTCATCTGCGTTCACCGCGAAGAAGCTCTGAAATTAGTTAAGGCTTTCTCCTCTCAGCAGCGGTAGAATATAGCACACTTATTACCCCTATCAGCAATTAATCTTACTGTCTATCCATGTCCCAAAGCGACAACGCCACTGCCAATGCCCCTAAAGTCCAATTTGTCGAGATCGAAGACGATCAAGCTGGACAGCGTATCGACAACTTTTTACGCACAGCGCTAAAAGGGGCACCGAAGAGTCTTATCTATCGCCTCTTGAGGAAGGGAGAAGTACGCGTGAATAAAAAGCGTACAAAGCCCGAGTACAAGCTTCAGGGTGGAGATGTTGTGCGTATTGCGCCTGTTCGTTTGCCAGAGAAAGGCGAGGCGGCGCCGGTAAGTGACTCTCTTATTGCCCATCTTGAAGCAGCGATTCTGTTTGAAGATGATCGGCTGATGGTTCTTAACAAACCCTCCGGTCTTGCTGTTCACGGTGGCAGCGGTGTATCCCTGGGTTTAATCGAAGCGGTGCGCAAACTGCGACCCGATTGCCGTTTTCTCGAACTGGTGCACCGGATCGATCGAGATACGTCTGGTTGCATCATGATTGCGAAGAAACGCTCCATGCTCAGGGTATTGCATGAAGCGCTGAGGGAGCGCAAGGTGAGCAAGATTTACCAAGCATTGGTAGTCGGGCGCTGGGAGTCACGTCACAAGCGCATAGATGCGCCATTGCTGCGAGCCGAAGTGCGTTCCGGTGAGCGTTTTGTGAAGGTCGATAGCGAAGGTAAGGCATCGGTAACTGATTACAAAGTGCTGCGTCGCTTCGGTGAATTGGCCACTTTAGTGGAGGCGCGCCCGAAAACAGGCAGGACACATCAAATTAGGGTGCACTGTCAGTTTACCGGGCACCCGATTGTGGGTGATAGCAAATATACTCTCGATGAGGATAATCAACGATTTAGAGACCTGGGTTTTAAGCGTTTGATGTTGCACGCGGCAGGTCTGGTAGTTAGCCTTCCAGAGGGAGAGAGGTTAGAAGTGAGTGCCCCTCTTGATCCAGCCTTAGTTACCCTGCTGGACAAGCTCCAATAGTTTTGTTGCGGACAAAGAGATAGATGTCAGATATAGAACAGCGAATTTTTGCAATTTCAGACCAGCTACTCGAGCAGGGTGAGCTTCCCTCTATCGATCGCCTGATTGAGGAGACCGGCCTCGAGCGTCACGAAGTGGAACTCCCGTTTTCACACTGGACAGCTGCATTTATGGAGGCTAGAGACACCTCGCCTAAATTAAGTCAGAAGGCGCGTCAAGCTCCCCCTGAAATGTTGCAGATGCAGCTTCGACAGATATGGAGCGCCGCTCTGGATGAGGCGGTCGGTATTGTTCGTGACGAAATTAGCGCCTCTCGTGTGAGTGAAGAGGAGGAGCGCAGATCTGTTCGTGATCAAATACGCGACTCTGAGTCGCGCTATCGCGAACTAGAGCGAAAATACCGCGACCAGAATGCACTGATTGATAAGGGCGCCCAGACCGTCCGCACACTAGAGGCAGAGATTACGGTCCTTAAAGCCAACCTCGCATCGGAAACTAATCAGCGCAAAAAATTTGAGCAGCAACGGGCAAACGCTGAGTCGGAACTCTCTCAGCTGCGCAAGCAGTACGAGGATGGTAAGAAACTCTTTGATCAGCGTATCAAAGAGGAGCAACGCCAAGCGTTGGAGGCTGTGAGCCGTGCCGAGGTGGAGACCCGCCACTATCGTAACGCTTTGGAGAAAGTACGTGATGAGTCGGGACGTAGTGAAGCAGAATTGACGCGTCAGGTGCATGAACTACAAGCTCAGAGCGCCAGAAAAGACGCTCGCATCGATATGCAAGAGGCGACTATTTCTGATCTCGAGAAAGAGTTAGAAGAGCTTAAGCAGACGCTGGCGAGCTACAGTCGCGAGATCTCAACAGTTAATGCTAAGCTTTTAAAAGAGGGCAATAGCACCCGTCGCCAAGAGGCTCGTATCGCTGAGCTTGAAGAGGAAAATAGACGTCTGGCTCAGCGTCAGACGGTCTCCTCCAATGAAGCTTCGAAGCGAGAAAATGCACTGCGACAGCAGGTCAAAGAGCGTGATGAGCAGCTGACCCGCGCGAATGCGCGTGTAAACTCCCTTGAGAAGCGAGTGACCACCCAAGAGGATCAAATTCGACGGTTGAACGCTCGACTTTAGGTAAGTTGAGCATATCTCTTTTTGATATGCTTAGATTCAAGTGTTATATTGCTTCGTACTAACGATTAGGCCAAGTAGCGACTTTGAGAGCGCTATTTAACGCTTCATTTGGAGTACACAATGAAACTGCAGCAGCTGCGCTATATCTGGGAAGTTTCCAAGCACGATCTAAACGTGTCGGCAACAGCCCAGAGTCTCTACACATCTCAACCAGGTATTTCGAAGCAGATTCGTCTTTTAGAGGATGAGTTGGGTGTTGAAGTATTTGCGCGCAGCGGTAAACACCTGACTCGAATCACTCCAGCGGGTGAGGCGATTCTCGATATTGCTGGTGATATTCTGCAGAAGGTGGACTCGATTCGTCAGGTTGCCCAAGAGCACAGTGATGAACGCAAAGGCAGCCTATCTGTTGCCACAACGCACACTCAGGCGCGCTATGCGCTACCGCCAATTATCAATGACTTCATTAAAAGCTACCCCGAGGTCTCCCTGCATATGCATCAGGGTAACCCAGTGCAGATCTCTGCGATGGCAGCGGATGGTGACGTTGACTTCGCCATAGCAACAGAGGCTATAGGTGGGCACTCCGATCTAGTGATGATGCCTGTATACCGTTGGAACCGCTCTGTTGTGGTGCCGAAAAATCACCCGCTTGCGCAGGTCGAGAAGTTAACCTTGCAAGATCTAGCGCGCGTGCCGATTGTCACTTATACCTTCGGCTTTACCGGTCGTGGAGACCTGGACAGGGCCTTCCGCAAAGAGGGGCTTGAGCCGCGCATCGTGTTCACTGCTGTCGACTCTGATGTCATTAAGACCTACGTTCGTCTTGGTTTGGGCGTCGGTATTATCGCTTCAATGGCGGTGGACCAGCAGCTTGATGATGACCTAGTAGCCTTGGATGTCAGTCATCTATTCCCAGACTCCGTTACCAAGATCGGATTCCGTAAAGGGACCTTCCTGCGCGGTTACATGTACGAGTTTATTCGTGCATTCGCACCACACCTAACACCTGAAGTTATTGAGCGGGTGCAGGGGTGCACCAATAGGGCTGAGGTTGATGAGCTCTTCAATGGCTTTGAGATGCCGCGTCGCTAAAAGCGGCTAGCTGTTGGGCATTGAAAGGGTGCCACTAAATCGCTAGAGTGCAGTCAAATTTTATTTGGAGACGATTTAGTGGAACTCGCATGTCTTGACCTTGAAGGTGTCCTCATTCCGGAAATTTGGATCGCATTTGCAGAAGAGACCGGTATTGAGGAGCTCAAAGCTACTACCCGTGATATCCCTGACTACGATGTGCTGATGAAACAGCGCTTGCGTATTCTTGATGAGCACGGCCTAAAACTGCCACAGATTCAAGAGACGATAAGCCGTCTAAGTCCGCTTCCTGGTGCGCAAGAGTTTGTAGACTGGCTGCGTGAGCGTTTTCAGCTGATTATTCTCTCTGATACCTTCTACGAGTTTGCGGCGCCCTTGATGGCTCAGTTGGGTAATCCAACACTCTTCTGTCATAAGCTCGAAGTTGATGAGACGGGTAGAATTACTGACTACACACTGCGTCAGCGCGATCCGAAGCGTCAATCTGTGCGCGCGTTTCAGCTACTTAACTACCGCGTGATTGCCGCAGGCGACTCCTACAATGACACTACCATGCTGGGTCAGGCGGAGCAGGGTATTCTGTTCCACGCACCGCAGAATGTGATTGATGAGTTCCCGCAGTTCCCTGCAGTGCATAACTATGAAGATCTGAAAAAAGCATTCCTTGCGGCGAGTAACCGCGACCTGTCGCTGTAATTCGTCACTCAGAGCTGGGTCAATACCCTTGGCCCAGCGTCGGTCCTCTATGATTAATCGTTCCGAAATTAGCTCTCATCGCGAAACGCTTGAAGTTTCGGGACATCGCCTTGTCTACCGCACATACACTCATGCTGATGCTTCCACCTCTAGACGACTAGTGCTTATACACGGTGCAGGTGTCGCTGGGCGCTACACTTGGGAAGCCTTGCAGCGGTTTTTAGGTAGCTGGTCTGAAATTCTAGTTCCTGACCTTCGCGGCGCGGGGGAGACCTGCAGTCTCGATGCAGAGGAGCACCCGTTCAGAGTAGATGAGCTAGTCGACGATATGATCGCACTAGTTGATCATCTTAAGTGGCAACAGTTCGACCTCGGCGGATACTCGCTGGGCGGGCTGGTGTCCATGTTGATGAAGCAGCGCTTAGGCTCGCGAGTTCAGAAACAGTTTTTGCTTGAGAGCGCGGTGCTAGATCGACTTGAATGGGAAGAGACGGTTCAAGTGCGTCAATCTTTTGCAAAAGCGGCGGCAGTGCTACATCAAGATGATGCTCAGAGGGGGATTAAACAGTTCCTGGATACTATTTCACCGAACCGCCGTGTCAGTCCGCAGGTTGAGAAGCTTACGATAGAGCGCTTAGGTGAACGGGCAAAAGGCTTTGCTCATGCGCTGGAGGCGGTTACCGCCGCTATACATGAGCTGAATCGAGAGGAGTTACTTGCGGCCCAGGGTGATGTTTCAAACTTCATTGGCGGGCTAAGCGTTGATCCCATGCATCAACTGCACCGCGCGTTAGCTCAACGTATGCCAAACTGGCACTACTTTCTCATTGCGGGTACGGACCACTCCTTGCCTTACCAGAAGCCTCGGCAGATCGCCAAACTGATGGACCAGGAGCTCGAGCGCTATCTGATGCCCCATCTGACGCAAAGCTAGGCACTATCCCTAAATTATGCCTTTGGCTTCTTTTAGGCCTATTTTTTGGCTGACTCAGACATAATCTAACCTCCGTCTGCTAAAGTTCTTTTAGCTAATACAATAATTAATAGGCATTACAGGGATGTATAACACCCTAAAGGGTCTGAGAGTTAAACCCACGCTCCAGTTCGCCCGCTACGCTCTGAGTGCAGCGCTAGCGCTGTTGGCGCTCTTGATGGGCGCGCATCTATTCGAATACGACCACCTCCTTGAGCTGTCCGGCGCGCCCAACACTTCGGCCCACACACTTTTGATGCTCGCGGTTTTGGGTATTGCGGTCGCGATAAAGCCGGTTCTGGCTGATCGCAAAATAAGTTCTGCACTGTCGATGGCGCTTTGTGGCTATATCTTGACGATTAATGCACTTGAGAAAAATAGCGACATTGATATGTGGATAGGGAGTGTTATCAATCATCAGCATGACAGCTGGACCGATAACGGCACTTACGTCTCGATATTCTGCTTATCTCTGGCAACAACACTGCTGCATACTCGCTACACCACTTTAGGTGTCGCGTTGGCGTTTGTTACCGGATCAGCCACTATCCATCTCCTGCCAGGCTATTTTTACTTCGACTACTATCTCGAAAATCAGATGGGGCCTATTACCGCAACGTTAATACTGCTTTTCGGAACAGTCATCTTGCTACGCTACGCTCCTGTGCGAGAAATTCGTTCGAGGTTGGTCCGCCCCCAGGCTTTTCGATATCTAGTCTCTATGGCGCTTCTCGGTTTGGTTAGTCAGCTCTCTATTGTCGCTTATGATGCGTACCATAATATCTTTACAACAACCCTCCAACTAATGGCGGTTGCCTTACCTTTTCAATACCTGCTTTTTCGTCACGCCCTTGGATCTTCAGTCGGTATAACCCAGCTCTATCGCTATGCTGATGATATGCACCTACGCGCAACCATCGACCCTTTAACACGGTGTGGCAATAGACTCTCGGTTGAAGAGCATCTTGACGAGTTCAAAAAGAACGGTGTGCGCAGCGTCGGTGTAATAATTTTAGATATCGACCTGTTTAAAAAGGTAAATGATAAGTATGGACATGCCGCGGGTGATGAAGTTCTCAAGTACCTCGCTCGGTTAATTCGCCAAAATATCCGTCGCACCGACCTTTTTATTCGATGGGGCGGAGAGGAGTTCTTGGTCATCATGCCTGGAGGTACTCTGGAAACCACCTTCAGTGTCGCAGAGACTCTCCGTCACTCCGTGGAGCAGGCGACTTTTCCGGCGGTTGGTAAAATCACCATAAGTTTGGGTGTATCCCAAGGGGATATTATAAGCTTTGACCAGCGGGTATCTCATGCAGATAGTGCACTTTATCAATCAAAATCGGCTGGCCGTAATCAGACAACCAAAGCCACGGACGAGTTTATATCTGAACTTCACAATCAAAGTATAAGCCTCAGCCAGCGCGAGCTTGAGGCCGCTTTGATGAATGGTGAATTCTACTTCGTCGCTCAACCAGTCGTTGATGTTGTCGCAAAGTCGTTTATCGGATTTGAGGCTCTTCTGCGATGGAAAACAGAGGACGGTAGCGTCCGTCTGCCGAATATGTTTATCGATAAACTTAACCAGTTAACGGCTCAGAATAGAGATCTTTACGAATTCTTGGTCGAGCTGCGGCGGAAATTCATAGAGAGCCTCTCAACGCACTTTCCAGAAGCTTATGTAAGTTTTAACGTTGCTTTGGATGAGGTCGAAACCCCTGCGTTTAGGCAATCTATGGCGCAAATGTTAGATGTAGCAGCCGTTTATGAAAGACAGGTTATGCTGGAGATATCAGAGCTATCGGTTACTAGCAGCGTCGATGTAAGCAGCGTCAATGAGACGATCGAACGCTTACAGAGCTCAGGGGTTATTTTTTCGCTTGATGATTTTGGTTCGGAGTCCAACAGCCTCCAGCGCCTCATGCAACTCAATGTGAGTCATGTAAAGCTTGATCGTGTGGTGGTTAACGCACTCTCTAAGGAGGGGCGCTCGCTTCAGGTGCTAGCATCTTTAGTGCTAATGATGCATCGTCTCAAGATAAATGTCGTCGCGGTCGGTGTAGAGGATAATCTGCGCTCGATATTGCTTAAGAATATCGGCTATAAACATCAGCAAGGCTTTTTTCACTGCGAGCCTCAACTCCTGGCGCAGTTTCTTGATGATCTACCCCCCAACGCCTGACTCGCTACTCAAAGGACTCCATAAGGACTCCATCAAAAAGTCCCGAATGTTACCCCTCAGGCTGAAAGGTACAACTGCGTCCAACATTCTGAGCAACTACTGCCATTAATGACCGTAGTGGTTATCAAAAGTCTCAACAAGATGAATGTCTGTTCTAAGCTCGGCCCTTCGGGGCTTTCAGGGACCTACTTACACTCTTCTTAGGCCAAACTGTCGACAATGTTAGCCTTTTGGCGGATTGTAGAGCCACTTTTTGCGTGGATAATGGACTTATCTAATTAAGATTGTCGACAATCCATGACTGACACAGCCACGTTAATCTCAGACCTTGAACAGAATCGCACACTGGCAGACCGTGTATGTCAGCAGATTATTACTGCGATCGTGAAGGGCGAAATTCCTACAGGTAGCAAGATCTCTGAGACTGATCTTGCGCGCACCTATGGCATAAGCCGAGGCCCTTTGCGTGAGGCGCTGCGCCGGCTCGAGGGTTTGCGCCTTATAGAACGCAAGCCGCATATTGGCGCCCGCGTTGTTGAACTTAGCGTCAAAGAGCTGCTTGAAATCTACCGCGTGCGTGAAGCGCTCGAGGGTATGGCGTGCCGATTAGCCGCCATCTCGATGCCGCAAGAGGAGATCGATAGCCTGCGTGCTCTGCTGGATCAACACCAGCAGAATATTGAGCAGCAAGAGGGTCAGGCGTACTTTCAGAAAGAGGGTGATCTCGACTTTCACTACCGCATAGTGATGGCCTCAGGTAACTCTAAGCTGCAAGAACTGCTAGCCGCAGATCTCTACCACTTGGTACGTATGTACCGTTACCAGTTCAGTCTTTCTAGCTCGCGTCCAACCTTGGCGTTGCGCGAGCACCACCAGATACTCGATGCAATTGAGACGCGCGATGAGGAGTTGGCAGAACTTCTTATGCGTCGTCATATCAGTGCATCGCGTCGCAATATCGAATCTAAATTGAACCCCCAGAACTCAACTCATCAGGAGAGTAACTAATGGCTAATTCTATGTCCCCAGGCGCTAAGTTCCGTAAAGCGCTGGCTGATAACAAGCCGCTGCAGGTCGTCGGTACGTTTAACGCATACAACGCAATGATGGCTACTCGCGTGGGTCACCAAGCGATCTACCTATCAGGTGGTGGTATTGCGAACGCCTCTTACGGTCTTCCTGACCTCGGTATGACCTCTCTTAATGATGTTATGGAGGATGTGCGTCGCGTCACTGCAGCCTGCGATACGCCACTGATGGTCGATATCGATACGGGTTGGGGGGGCGCATTCAATATCGCACGCACAGTTAAAGAGATGATCCGTGGCGGTGCGGCGGCATGTCACCTCGAAGATCAAATTGCGCAGAAGCGTTGTGGCCACCGTCCTAACAAAGAGATTGTCTCTATGGCAGAGATGGTTGACCGTGTGAAAGCGGCAGTTGACGCTAAAACTGATGAGGATTTCTTCATTATTGCGCGCACCGATGCGTTCCAGATGGAGGGTTTGAATGCCGCTGTCGAGCGTGCTCAGGCCTGTCTTGAAGCCGGTGCCGACGGCATCTTCGCTGAGGCGGTACACACTCTGGAAGATTACAAAGCCTTCTCTGATGGCATCAACGGTGGTCACTTGCTGGCAAATATTACTGAGTTTGGTGCCACGCCGCTTTTCAATAAGGAGGAGCTGGCAGAGAACGGTTGTACGATGGTGCTCTACCCACTCTCGGGCTTTCGTGCAGCGAACAAAGCGGCACTCAATGTGTACGAGCATCTGCTTAAAGATGGTGACCAGAAAGCGGTGGTCGACACTATGCAGACGCGTATGGAACTTTACGATTTCCTCAACTACCACGACTTCGAACAGAAGCTCGACGCGCTGTTCCAGGAAGGTAAAAACAAGTAATCCACTCAACTAACGTGGCGGCGTATCAACGCTTTTTCGCCACGTTAGGATGAACACTACTTAGGAGAAGATAATGGCTGAAGCAAAAGTATTAAGTGGCGCGGGGCTGCGTGGTCAATCTGCAGGTCAGACAGCACTCTGTACTTGTGGCGTATCCGGTGCGGGCCTAACCTACCGTGGTTATGACATCAAAGATCTAGCTGATAATGCGCAGTTTGAAGAAGTTGCCTACCTACTGCTCTACGGTAAGTTGCCCAACCAGGCTGAGCTTGATGCATACAAAGCGCGCCTAAAAGGGATGCGTGCGTTGCCAGCGGCACTGAAAACTGTGCTGGAGAACATCCCTAAAGATGCGCACCCGATGGATGTGATGCGCACAGGTGTTTCGATGCTGGGTAACCTAGAGACTGAAGAGGATTTCAGCGAGCAGTTAGACCACATTGATCGCATGCTGGCGGTTTTCCCTGGCATCATCAACTACTGGTACAACTTCTCGCACAAGGGTATCCGTATCGAGACAGAGACTGACGCAGACTCAATTGCTGAGCAGTTCCTCTGGACGCTGCACAACAAGAAGCCTGAGCCGCTGCACACTCAGGTAATGCACGCATCGTTGATTCTCTACGCTGAGCACGAGTTCAACGCCTCCACCTTCACTGCACGTGTCTGTGCTTCCACGCTATCTGACATTCACAGCTGTGTGACCGGTGCTATCGGCTCACTGCGTGGTCCTCTGCATGGTGGCGCAAACGAAGCTGCGATGGCGATGATCGAGAATTGGAAGTCGGCCGATGAAGCGGAAGAGCAGATCATGGGCATGCTTGCGCGTAAAGATAAGATCATGGGCTTTGGTCATGCGATCTATAAGGATAACGATCCACGCAACGCGATCATCAAAGGCTGGTCTAAAAAGCTCTCTGAACAGGTGGGTGATACCCATCTCTATGCTGTCTCTGAGCGCGTTGAAGCGGTTATGTGGCGTGAGAAAAAACTCTTCTGCAACGCTGACTTTTTCCATGCATCGGCTTACCACTTCATGGGTATCCCAACCAAACTGTTTACACCAATCTTTGTCTGCTCGCGTGTATCAGGCTGGACTGCACATGTAATGGAGCAGCGCGCGAACAACCGTATTATCCGTCCAAGTGCTGATTACACTGGCCCAGAGTCTTCAGTCTGGGTTGATATCGCAGATCGCGCATAACAAGAAGGTGATTTAGAGAATGAATACTGAATACCGTAAATCACTCGGTGGCACAGGTCTCGATTACTTCGATACTCGCGCAGCCGTTGACGCTATCGAAGCTGGCGCCTATGCCAAGCTGCCGTACACCTCACGTGTGTTGGCTGAGCAATTGGTGCGTCGTTGCGAGCCAGAGGCACTAACCGATTCACTGAAACAGCTGATCGAGCGCAAGCGCGACCTCGATTTCCCTTGGTACCCCGCACGTGTTGTCTGTCATGATATTCTGGGTCAGACTGCACTGGTCGACCTCGCTGGTCTGCGTGATGCGATCGCCGATCAGGGTGGTGATCCATCTAAGGTAAACCCAGTTGTTCCCACTCAGCTGATTGTTGACCACTCTTTGGCAGTTGAAGCGGCTGGCTTCGATCCTGACGCGTTCGAGAAGAATAGGGCGATTGAAGATCGTCGTAACGAAGACCGCTTCCACTTTATTGACTGGACCAAGACTGCGTTTGAAAACGTGGATGTGATTCCAGCCGGTAACGGCATCATGCACCAGATCAACCTAGAGAAGATGTCACCGGTTATTCAGGCACGCGATGGCGTGGCCTATCCGGATACCTGTGTGGGCACTGACTCGCACACACCACACGTCGATGCATTGGGTGTTATCGCAATCGGTGTGGGTGGTTTGGAAGCTGAAACAGTCATGCTGGGTCACCCATCAATGATGCGTCTGCCAGATATCGTGGGTGTTAAGCTTACCGGCAAGCGCAACCCAGGCATCACGGCGACTGATATCGTACTGGCACTCACCGAGTACCTGCGTCAGGAGCGTGTAGTGGGTGCCTACTTAGAGTTCTTCGGTGAGGGTGCTGACTCACTCTCTATCGGTGACCGTGCAACCATATCCAACATGACCCCTGAGTTTGGTGCGACCGCTGCGATGTTCTACATCGATGGCCAGACCATCGACTACCTCAAGCTTACGGGCCGTGAGCCAGAGCAGGTAGCCTTGGTTGAACAGTACGCGAAAGAGACAGGTCTGTGGGCGAGCGACCTAGTAGACGCTCAGTATGAGCGCGTGCTTGAGTTTGATCTCTCGACCGTTGTGCGCAACATGGCAGGCCCGTCGAACCCGCACCGTCGTCTGCCAACTTCGGCACTGACTGAGCGCGGTATTGCGGATGAGGCTAAACTCGCCTCGGCGAAACAGGAGGAGTCTGATGGCCTGCTGCCAGATGGTGCAGTCATCATTGCGGCAATCACCTCATGTACCAATACATCGAACCCACGCAACGTTGTTGCTGCTGGTCTTGTCGCTAAGCGCGCAAACGAGCTGGGTCTTATTCGCAAGCCATGGGTGAAGAGCTCATTTGCACCGGGCTCTAAGGTAGCCAAGCTCTACCTAGAAGAGGCTGGCCTACTGCCTGAACTAGAGAAGATGGGCTTCGGTATAGTGGCTTACGCCTGTACGACTTGTAACGGCATGTCAGGTGCGCTCGATCCTGTCATCCAGCAGGAGATCATCGATCGCGATCTCTATGCTACGGCAGTTCTGTCGGGTAACCGTAACTTTGATGGTCGTATCCACCCCTACGCTAAACAAGCATTCCTGGCATCGCCACCCTTGGTGGTAGCCTACGCGATAGCCGGTACCGTGCGCTTTGATATCGAGAAAGATGTTCTGGGGACTGATAAAGAGGGCAACCCAATAACGCTCAAGGATATCTGGCCATCAGATGAAGAGATCGATGCAATTGTAGCTAAGGCGGTTAAGCCAGAGCAGTTCAAACAGATCTACATCCCAATGTTTGACCTCGGTGAAGTTGAGAAGGCGCCAAGCCCACTCTATGACTGGCGTGAAATGTCTACCTACATTCGCCGCCCACCGTATTGGGAAGGTGCTCTTGCTGGTGAGCGTACGCTCAAAGGTATGCGTCCACTGGCGGTTCTGGGTGACAATATCACTACTGATCACCTGTCGCCTTCAAACGCTATACTGGCGTCCTCTGCTGCGGGTGAATATCTTGCGAAGATGGGGCTTCCAGAGGAGGACTTTAACTCCTACGCAACTCACCGTGGTGACCATTTAACAGCTCAGCGCGCAACCTTCGCTAACCCGAAACTGCTCAATGAGATGTGTCGCGATGCAAACGGCGAGATCGTTCAGGGTTCACTGGCACGCCTAGAGCCTGAAGGTGAGCAGATGCGCATGTGGGAGGTTATCGAAACCTACATGGAGCGTAAGCAGAACCTGATTATCGTTGCGGGTGCTGACTACGGTCAGGGTTCATCGCGAGACTGGGCGGCAAAAGGTGTTCGTCTGGCAGGTGTTGAGGCTATCGTCGCTGAGGGCTTTGAGCGTATTCACCGGACCAACCTAGTTGGTATGGGTGTACTGCCGCTCGAGTTTAAGCAGGGCGAAACACGTAACACCTACGGCATAGATGGTACCGAGACCTATGATGTTGAGGGCGAAATATCTCCACGTGCAACGCTGACTGTGATCATGCACCGTCGCAATGGTGA
>Ga0209955_1000401_pt1 | contig 15411 bp, 21 predicted proteins | sample SalPonA_A_H2O_MG_FD_185716 | JGI IMG/M metagenome (GOLD analysis project Ga0209955, IMG submission 185716) | Water microbial communities from South San Francisco under conditions of wetland restoration - Salt Pond MetaG R2A_A_H2O_MG (SPAdes)... | ecosystem: Environmental > Aquatic > Non-marine... | reverse complement strand
CTTCTGTTTCGTGTTAGGGTCTGTGTAAGAACAGCCCAAAAAGATGCCAATAGGCGTCATTGCTGCGTCAGCAGCGTCGCGCTCTACAGTACCAGCAGTAACCAAAGTTACTGCGTCCCCGTTAAAGATACTAGTGTTATACCCACTAGCAATAGGGTATTGACGTGTTACACCATTGTAAGGTGAACCGCTTACCAATTTAACTGGACGTAGACCGTAGGGCGCTTCAATAGTAGGAAAAGCCATTTTGCTTTACTCCAAATTATGAACCATCACCAAAAGTAACCTTCGTAGAACGTTCAGAGAACTTTTTCATACGTGGGTCGTTTTCGCGCAAGAAGTTGTTATCCACCGCTGCCATCTGATTTTTAGCTTGATTAGCGTAGAACTCGTTTCGTTCCTCGACTAGTTCATTAGGTGCTTTGCATAGAAGCAGGCCCCCAATAACAACGTTGTCTTTGAACTTCTCGTTCACGTCATAAGCCATCATCATCATTTCAGGATGGTCTTCGGCCTTTGCAGGCTCCCAACCTTCGCGCAGTTTTGAAGAAATATTAGTGGCATCGGTATTACCAAGTGTTGCTGTACGCACCCAACGGAACGTGTAACCCGGTTGTGGGTCTGGTGACGGTAACGTTTCAGGGCGTTGCCATGCACGTTTGCGCTCGTCTTTAGTTCGTGTTTGCGTTTCGCGTTTGATTCTATTCTCAGCCATTATCCTTTCCTCATTTCAATTGCAACCTGTTTGGCGTATTGCTCGGGGGTCAAGCCTAATCGCTTAGCTAGTTTGACCTGTGTTTGCGTTAATCGCACCTTTCGAGGTGCTGTGCTCCGCGTAGCGGGGGCAACCACGTTGTCATCTGGCGCTGCTGGCTTTTCCTCCACGTCGTCAAATCGGTCTGGGAACACCTTACGCACACCTTTATTGATGGATTGGTAGTATTCTTCAGACGTTGGGTCCACACCGTCGGAGACTAGTTTTTGATGGAGTCCCATCGCATATCCAGTCATCTCAACATCAGTTTGGAACCAAGGATTTTCCTTAGCCCAGTTAGCGGCTTTTTCGTCTACTGAGATTGGCGCATCAGCTTGACGTTGTTGCTGCGTAACAGGTTCTGAGGTATTCCCTTTAACTTCTACACCAGAATCGTCCTCTTGTAAAGAGGGAAGTTTAACATTCGCTAACCTATCAACACGTGTTTTAGCTTCTGTTAACTTTTCTTGTGCTTCAAGTAGTTTATCAGAATCACCGTCGTCATAGGCTTTTTTGTAGGCGTTGCGTGCCTGAGCAAGCATCTGTTCTGCGTTTGTTTTTGCTTGTTTTAGCAGAGCAGCTTGGCTCTTATTGCCTGACTGTTTAAGTTGACGGTTCTCTTCCAATAGCTTCTGGGCAAGTTGTGCAGCTTCTTGTGCTTCACGTACCGCAGATTCTTTAGCCCGACGCTCGTCGTGATACCCCTTAGTGAAGTGTTTTAAGCGGTTACGTACCTTTTCAGAGTACGACTCGAGCTCTTCTTCTGTCGGGTCCTCCGGCGGCTCAGAGGGCTTTCGTCCCCGGTCTGCTTTCGGCGTGTCATCGACAATTTCCAAATCTAGGTCGTCGTCATCTTCTTTAGCAGGTTTTTTAGCTTCCTGTTTAGGCTCTTCCTCTTCTGTTTCGAGGTGAGACTTGGGGTTTTCCAAATCAATCGTGACGGCGCTAGACTTTTCTATTTGTAACTTGTCGTCTTTTTCATCATCTGGAAACTCGAATTCTATCTTTTGCATTGGCATCGTCTTTCTCCTAAGCTGAAGTTATACCACGAGGGTCAGGGATAACGGCTTCAATAGAGTCGTCGTTCATTACACGATACTCCTTACCATCTACCTTAATTCGTGTGCCTGAGTTCATGCGGAACAACACATAATCACCCGGTTTACACCAAGCCCCGTGCGGGAATCGGTCTTTGTCCTTGTAACAATCGTCGCCCATGTCTACAACAACGCCCATAATCGACATGATGTAGTCCTTGTGCATCTCTTTGCTGGACTTGAGGATTCCAGAACCTGCATATGTTTCTTCAATTTCAGGTAACGCAATTAGTATGCGATACCCTACTGGTTTAGGTAAACGTGCTTCTATTTCCGCATCAGTCAGTGCCTTTTTCTCGTCGGATGTCACATGGCTAACACGTGATAAATCCAACGGTACTGCGCCTACACTCTGAGTTTTTCCGGTCATGTTAATCTTCCCAATCTTCGTCGTTATTGACTTGTACTTCTAGGTCTTTGAAGTGTTGTAACGCGGTAGTAAGACCTTTTAACTGCCCCGTTAAAAAACGGTAGTGCTCCATATCGTCAACCCGATTACTCGCTAAAGTATCTTTGATTGCCTTAATGTCCGCACTAACGCGTTGTTCTGCTACTTGGAATATTGACGCCATTGTTACCCTCCGATTGTTGTGCCGCCTGAGCGTCTTGTCTCGCTTCGTCACGGCGTTTGTTTAAGTTCTGCTCGATAACCCGCATTAACTCCATGTCTAACTTGTTACTGTCCTTACGTCTGGCTGCGGCAATCTCCGCTCCTGCTTTCTCTGCTTCAAGCTCGAGCTCGGCACGGTCAAGCTGTATGCCTTTTTTCTTGAACGCTGCGTCAATAGCATCCATCTCTTCCTTATGTTGTTGCTGACGTGCTTTAAGCTGCATGTCCGCTTGGTCTTTCTGCATCTTGCGTTGTTGCTCTTGTGCTTTAAGCTGTAGCTCTTGCTGTTTCATCTGCATCACAGGGTCTTGCGCTGCTTGCTGGTTAGCTTGCGCTGCTGCTTGTTGTTGCTTGGCCTGAGTATTCTGCTGACTTGCGTCTGCCATGAGTTTAGATAGTTCCACTTCGATTTCTTGTGGTAACTCCTCACCCGGAGGTGGTAGTTGTACTCCTAGTTTTTCTTCTATCTGCTTGCGGTATGCGAAGCTCATGTGTTCAGCAATGTGTGCCTGTAACGACGCCATAATTGACTGCGCTTGTGGGTTCTGACCAATCATCTGAGCGACTTGTGGGTCTTGCATGAACGACATATGCGTAGCGATGTGCGCGTCGTGGTCCTGATAGATAAATGCTTGCATAGGAGTACCTACAAGTGCATCCATATTCTCTGAAACAGGGTCTTTTGGCTTCGCATCGTCCTTCAATGGGACCAATTTATCGGCGTCTTTTACCCCTAAAACCTCTATCATTTGACGGTGTAACTGGGGTAAATCGTATATTTCAGGGGCCTGAGCGGACATTTGTAGCACTGTTTGGTACTGGACTACACGCTGTGCCATGGTGGTATTGTTAGGGTCGGACACTGGGATGACGTCAACCATCCTATAATCAGACCTAGTAGCGTAAAACTGCCCTGTATCTGGGCTAAGTTCCATTTCGTCCGGTGCTATTCTAGCGATAATACCTTTAAGTAGTTTAAATTCTTGCTTCATGGCGTAGTGCACGCGGCTTTGTACCGCTGCCATAGGCTTCAAGATACGCTCGATGATAGCCAACGTCGTTCCCACAGGCGCATTCGCACTCATATCCGAGATATTCATGTCTGAGATAGCGCCCATACGACGACCTTCCTGCGTTATCGTATTCAGAAGGTTAAATAGCGTCTGTGACGGCTCTTTATAAGGTAGTGTGTAGATATTGTCACGGATACTGCCCATTGTGACGTCTACATCCTTAAATTCGCCCGGTCCTATAGGTTTATCGTCCCCAGAAACACGCATACCACGCGTTTTGAAGCCCCCTTGGAGGTTAGACAGCGTACCAGAATCGACTAACTGTCGGATTATTGAGGTTCCCGCTTTCGCAAAGCCCCCAACTAGGTGAATTAGCCCCATTCCGTAGAACCCAAACCCCGGTACATAACAGTAATGCACGAAGTGTTGGCGTTTTAACTTCAGCGGGTCGTTTTCTCTGTAGTTTCTACGTATACCAAGTACCTTGTTGCTGCTTCTATCTATAGTAACAACGAACGGACAGGCTATACCGTCTGCACATTCAGGTAACCCGTCAATTAGCATATGCGTATGGATTTCGTACAGACAGTAGCGGTCATCATCTGTTAACTCGTAGCCGCCTTCTTCTGCCTTTTTCTCCTCTATGTCGGAGTGGTACGGCTCTGGTTCAGGTAGGTCAATGTCCAAATAAAACCCAGCGGCTTGCAGCTTAGCAATCTCGGTCTTGGTCTTCCGCATAATGTGAGTTACACGCTCACACATCTCAATAGTTGACGCACCGTAAGGCACGATAACATCTTCTGCTGGAATGTATGTAGCGACCTGTCGTCCGATAGTTGGGTCAAAATATATCTTTTTGAATGCAGACCCCGCCAGCCCGAGTGCGAACAACATGCGCTCATGCTCAGGGCGATACTCGGTCATTTCCTCCGTCATTTTAAAATTCATGTCCGTCTGGACACGCTCGGCTGCTTCAGTCTTTTCGCGTGTTTCATCACCGATTATTTTTGTTTTGACGGGCCCGGCAGCGGGAAACGTCTCTGACATTGTTTCCGCTTGGAAGCGTACTGCTGCTTCTCCAAGCACGGTGCTATGCACACCGCACGCTCCTTGCCACGGGTCGGTACGTTCCTCATACTTGAACCCTAATATGTCCAAGCCCTTCACGTATGTATCGGCCCACTCTTCACGGCTTCTCATGTCCGTTTCTATATCGCCCGACAACTCTTTAGCTATCAGTGCGAGGTCTGCATCGTCCATGTACTCTGCTAAGTTCGCGTCAAACGGCGCGGTGGCTAAATCACCCTCTAACTCGTCAGGTACAAGTGTAATCTCCATACTTCCATCACTTAATGTGACAGACTCAGGATTTTCAATTTCTATCTCGAGGGGCTGGTCACCCTCTGTCATAATGCCTACAGGTGCTTCTGTTAGTGATTTATCTATGTTCATCGTCTTGTCCTAGTAATAGCCGCCGCGTCTATATTTAAAGTATTTCTCTTCTTCAGGCTCGTCAGACGGTAATCTAATAAACCCACCATTGCGGAACCGCATAAGCGCCATAACTGTTGAGTCCACTTGGTCATCGTGCTCCCCGAACGGGAACGACGCTACTTCATCAACCAAATCTTCAGCCCACCGGGTCTGCGGAACCCACACCATACCTGAACGTATTATGTCAGCTACGGAGTTCAATCTGGCTAGTTTATCACCAGTTCCCCTGTGTGGTGTAAATTCTTGCACGGGTATCCCTGTGCGACGTAGTTCTTGGTATAGGGCAACACCCGAGGATTTCTTCTCCACCATAAAACAGTCCGGCTCCCACTCCTGCCATTCCTCGAGCGACTTGTCTTTGAGCTCCGGGAACTCGTACCGTTCTTTTATGGAGTTTAGTAGTATCAGCTCGTAGCGGTCAGTCTCTTCATTGAGAAATACACCCCATGTCGTCAGTGAACTAAAGTCAGCGCGGTTATGTAGCTCGGCCGCACTATCCAGCGACATGATTAAGTACTCACATGGCGGCGGGGTATCAGCTTCCCATATGCCCCACCAGTCACGCTTTACTATTGCCCCTTCTTCACCCGTGGGGTTCTGTTGGTACTGCGCGTTCCACTGGAACGACGGCATCCCCGCCTTAATCTGTTTAAGTGCCTTGAGGTCAAAAAACTCAGGCCAGAGGGCTTTTTCTTTGACGCTTCCATCACCGCGGGGTATCTCCATAATCGCCGGAAACTCAACCACCTCGAACTGGTCACCGCCCGGATTAATAGTCATGTCTTTTACGACGCGCCCAATCAGGTCGGCCTGATGCCACCGTGTTGCTATTATGGCTACGCGTCCTCTCGGCATGAGTCGGGTTCGTGCACCGTAGGCGTACCAGTTATAGGCTTTCTCGAATACCTCGAAGTTACCGTTAAGCACGTCCTGCTCTGAGTGGGGGTCGTCTATCAGTAGTAAATCTGCACCACGACCCGCTAGCTTTGCGCCTATACCACAACAGAAAAACTCACCGCCTGCTGTCGTCGTCCATCTACCTGCTGACTTGTTATCCTTTGATAGCTTGACGCCGGGGAACACCCGCTGAAACTCCACACTGTCGATGATGTCCCGCACCTTACGACCGAAGTCTACCGCCAAATCCGCGGTATGCGACACCAACATGACCTTAGCTCCGGGGTTACGCCCCAAAAACCAAGCAGGATACATTGTAGATACTAGCTGAGATTTACCATGTCTGGGCGCTATAGATACCGTCAGGCGGTCCATCACCCCCGCTTCGATGTCGGTTAACTTCTTAGATAATACTTTGTGGTGCTGCCCTACTATATAGTCCGGCATCATGTGCAGCACAAACTCAAGCAGGTTGTCGTGGCATAGTGCAACGAACTGACGCTCTTCTAGTTCCTCAACCATGCGATAGACTTCATCGACTTCGATGTCGGTCAGCGAGTCTAAGTTTTGCAGTAACGTGTTAATGTCCTGCTGGGAGAAGTCCAGTACTGGTTGACTAGCAGCTTTAGTCATCCTTTACTTCCTCGTACTCGGCATCTTCTAAGTCATCGAAGTTCAGGTCAGGGTCATCAGCACTGATTGTGGGATTCATGTTTACTTGGGGCACGTCTCTCGCTTGGACTACGGGACTCTTGGGGTTGACCAGCTTTTCTAATTTAGCGCGTAGCTTGTCTTTGATTTCATCACTTGTTTGGTGCGTTACCGTCACCTCAGTACGCTCGGCAAATAACCCTACGTCTGCGATTTTACCCAGAAGCTCTAGTGCTTTGAGACGCACTTTAGGGTCGGCATTTTCTGATTCGTGGATTAGCTTAGTAGTCACGTGGTGACGGATTTGTTGTGCGCTGTCTACGACGCGGTGTCCGTATTCATCTAGTAACGACTTAGCGTATTTTATAGCCTGCGTGGATTCGCGTTCTATCTGGGTGTTTTTAGATGCAGTGGTAGCATCTTCTACATACGCCGTGACTATTTGTGCAGCAGCTTCTTTTTCTGATTGCTTGGGTTGTGGGTACTGAGCACCGTGTTCCTCGAGAAATTGTGCGGTGGCGCACGCAGCTTCTATCCGACGCTTTAAGTCTGAGTAACGGTATCTACCGGGCAGTGGGACGCCCAGCTCTATTGGCACTGGAATAGCTTCGTTCATAAATTGTCCGGTTCATGCAAGTGGAGTAATCCACCGATACGTTGCTTTATAACTCATTATGATAAATATAACAAGTCTACCCACCTCCTGCGGGTCCCTTTTGTAAAACACCCCCCCTACCCCTTTTGTGACGAATCTGGCTGGGAAAAATAGGTGGGGTGCGCTTTGTCAGAAAAAGTTATAACTAAGTAGCACGAAATATCAAAATTGTGTGATGTAGTGTGCGGAATAGTAATACATATAGCGTATGTAACTAGAAAATATAAGTGGGGTATACCCGGGGGGTACGTCGCCCAGTTCAGAAAACCGACCTACCGCGCCGCTCCCAGAAAAACGCCGTTCTGTTATGGGATTCCCATAACGATATTATTATCAGATTATTTTATAACGTTTGCTGACATGGTAACGAGTTAATGTATAATGGTTCACAAGTCGGGGCAATACCGCGTCGGCTTCAAACTAATATAGGTATTCATATTATGACAAACGTAAATGAAACTCTTATCGCTACTGCTACTAAGTCACTAGGTAACGAGGCACAGGCTAAGGCATTAACAAGCGCAGGCCGCGCATTTGCTAGTAATGAGAATAGTACTAAGAAAGTTGTAAAGGCTTATGCTGATAACAACACTCACCCTGCTTTCTTCGTAAGTCCTTACGACAAACAAGGCAATGTAAACAAGGGTAGTAAGTCACAAGCAACGCCAGAGCAATTCGACGCGCAGCGCTTACTATTTGCCGCAGGAATGGGAAACTGTGACAAGGGCTTACTTGTTACTACAAACGTTGAACTAATTAGCTTTAACGTAGGGCAAGCTGATAAGCGCATAAGCGACGCTAAAGAGGCCGCTAAGCACGCTAAGGATACGAAACTAAAGGCTAAGCTATCAGAAGAAGTGCAAATGCTAAAGGCTACTAAAACGGCGCGCAACGCGTTACTACGTAAAATCGGCCCCAAGTTTCGTGACTTGGCCAACGCGTTAATAACGGAATACAAAAGACGCGCTAAAGCTGACGCGGTAAAGCAAGGTAAAGCGGACAGCAATGACATAGCTAACGATTACGCTAAGCGCTTAAAGGAAGAGTGCGGGTTCGCGTCTATCGCTAACAAGGAAAAGCCTAGCAAGGAAGATAACGACGTAATACTTCAACAAGCTAAGAATCTATTAAACGCTTTACAGAAAGCTGAGGTGTTACCCGTTAACGGTAGCGCGTTAATCAAAGAGCTAAGCGTTCTACTTGAACCGAAGCATTAATCAATCCGCCCCGACTAGTCGGGGCTTTTTTATGCTCACTTGTTATGGTTTTCCCATAACGGTTTTATATAAGAGGTTACACTATGTTTTTATATCGTGGGATTTACTACCGCACTATGCAAGATATGCTAATAGCTATCCGGTTAGATATTAATGCTTAGTTTGTTTTACCAACCCCATGCGCTTCGGCGTGTGGGGTTTTTTTGTGTCTGCGTTTTATGGGGCTTATTAGGCAAGCGAGCAAGCGAGCAAGCCAACCGCGAGGTGAAATAAAGATTTGATAACAGTAGCTGTACAGCGCGACGCAATCTTGAAGCGCAGTTGATAACAGTTTTTACGTGGTTCGACGCACGCAGCATAATTCGTTATGGAATTCCCATAACCCGAATAAGCCAACCGCGAGGTGAAATAACAACCTGATAACAGTTTTTACGTGGTTCGACGCACAAAAGCCCTGTTTGTGACGCGTGTGACGATGCGTCACAAAGAGCGTCACATTGCCAAAATCGCTGTAGGCCACGTGTGGCGCGGGATTGAGGGGTTATAGGAAATCATACGTAAAGCCAAAACGTCACAACTGCGTCACATTGAGTAAACTTAACAGCTCTTGAGTAGAGTTGAGGGTAAGATGCAGATGAAAAGGCATGAAACCAAAAGAATACGCATAATAATATATATACTTAACTATGTATTTGTATGTATGTGACGCTATTTATTTACACAGAAAGGTATTATCATTTTGTTGTATAGCTGTACAAGGGAGTGCAAAAGTTTGTGCGGAAGAGTGCAGAGACCCCCGTCTGGCCGTAAGTGTACCTCTACCACAGCGTCACATCGTCACATTTTTCCCTAACACGTTGATTGCATTACGAATACATTTTACTTTCTGTGACTTGCGCAGTACTTAAATCGTCACAAATGTGGAGACAAAACAGGGTCACTCGGTCACACACCTTATTTGTGACGTTTTACGCATACTTCCGGTACATTGCTTACACTAACTTGTTATGTAATTCCCATAACGAGACTTAACTAGACTTGACACCGCTATCAGAGTTTGATATAATGGCTTCTCAGTTGGTAGATTTACTAACTAGATTATAACGAAACCTAATAACAGCGCATTCAAAAGTCGTTATGGAAAAACCATAACAGATTGTTTGCCTAACACATTGGAGTCTGCATCATGCAACTATACATCAACGCACCATCGCATCTAACCACCAAAGGTGGACGTGCCGAGTACCTATATGGTGCTGACGCACAAGCCAACAAAACCAACCCAATAGAAACCTACGATTGCGCCGTCCCTCAACAGTGGGCTGACTTTGCAGGGCGTAGAGGTTTTCCTCATGCGTCACGCCACGTAATAACCGCTTATTACAAAGACGGTGCGGTCAGACTCATGCCGATAACAGACTACGGCATAGAAGTATTAGCCACACTTGCCACATACGCAGGAGACTAACAATGGATAAAGAATTGCCGATGGCTATAGCACCCGATGGACAGGTAATACAACTATTTGTAGGCACACAAATGACTGCCGCATGTCAACGCTGTTATATGGCTAAGCTGTACTGCAACGAGCATAAAGGTTGGGCGACTGCCGAACTGCTTGGCGTGTACTGCGAGGATTATGATATAGACGACGGGGACAGGACACTATGCGCGTACTGGATACCCGTGGAGACTAACAAATGAACTACGACAAGATAACTCCAAAGATGTTCGACAACATAGAGAAACTTATAGAGTTAAACAGGCGTCAGAACGAGTTATACGGTGAGATGCGCCTGTCGTTAATGCACAAAGTAATAACCGAGAAGCTAGCCGAGCTCGAAGTAAAGACGAAGAAAGTGCGTGCTCATGCTGTGCCCGTAGGCGCTAAGCTTGTGTGGCCTGTGACAACTAACCACGTAGGCGAGACGATACAGCCTGAGTATCTGCTGACATGGGACGAGTTTATGAGGCTTGCACCGCGTCGGTACATCGCCAACACAAGTTACGAGCAGAGAATAAGTAAACACCAATGGAACAAGTGTTATGGGATTTCCATAACAGGGGAGAAGTAACAATGAGACTACATAAATCCAAACAAGCACTGCGAGACGCACACGAGAAGCTGTTCAGCGAGGAAGGGATGTATACCAGATATAAAGCACATGCTCGCAACGTCATCACCGAGTATGACAAGCGCGGCAAGGGCAAGGTCGACCAACACACACGGCTGCGTTGGGATTTGTGGTGGGCGTTAGGTGCGGTCAAGCGTGACGAGATTATCGCTGCATCTGTACCACGTGACGAGTGGGTAGGCGGTTACCCTGACGTCAAGACTGCACACATTGACTCGTTACTGCGCCACGTCCTTGGTGACTTTGTGGATGACATTATGCGTCATGCGTTCAGCTCGATAGGGACAGTCCCTAACACCACCACTAACCACGTGGGGGAAACGATACGCCATGAGAAATGAAATGCCAGTACACAACCAACACTACATCGACCAACGTGGGGTGGTGGTTAAGTACACAAAAGAAGTAGTGGGGTGTAACAAGTGTTGTTATGTCAGTGAGTGTCAGTATGCCAACCATTACCCAGCGCGTAGCGTGGTGGCTGCGTTTAAAAAACTGCCGTCACCGATAGAGCTAGCCAGTTGCAGCGTCGGTGTATTTAAGGAGGTGAAGAACTAGAAACACGTTACGACAAGATACAAGCGTTATGGGATTTCCATAACAACGGTGAAGAACTAGAAACACGTTACGACAAGATACAAGCGTTATGGGATTTCCATAACAACTAAGTAAACGACCGGAGAAGTAATATGAAAAAACTATTAATAGCAGCAGCACTATTGGGTGCATCAACACAAGCACATGCAGAGCGGGATTTGTTTATAGCTGGACTATTCACCCAAAAATGCGCGGTGATTAACAGCGGCATGGACGAGTACGGTGACGACTACAAGCGGCATGTTGTGGGTATGATTGTTGGATATGTGAGCGGCATATCAGCGATGCTAAGCACCACTGACGCAGCGACTAAGTACATACCCGCAACAGAAGGTGTTTCCGACGTGGTAGAGCAGGTAACGTTCGTTCACTGCCGCAGCAATCCCGCAGATACTATGTTCGAAGCAGTAAACGAGGGTCTTAGCAAAGTATTGGAGGATAAGTAATGCAGAACATCAAAGTAACTAACATGACTAGCCCACGTACGGGCAAACCAGTGGCAAACCAGTTCATCATCCGCACGCCGGATGGTGAGTACTTCCAGAGCTACGACAGTATGATTGCGTTCAAGGCGAACGACGGTAGCGTCACGCTCGACGAGAGCATGTGGGACTACTCGGTGACGACTAACAAATACCGTAATGAGTTTCTGTGTGAAAGTACGCCAGTCACACGCAAGAAAATATCAGCAGGGATATACAAGACGGAGAACATGAATGGCTAGAAGCGAACAAGAACTAGAGGCGCTAGTGCGCGGTGACAAAGAACTTGCCGAGTACATGCACAAAGAAGTTATGGCAATAATCGACGACACCGAGCGCGAGGCCAACGCCGAACTTAAAGCTATGAAAGCGGATATTTTAGCTGAGTACAAGTCAAGTCTGGAGAAAGCGAAGGAGGAACAGATAGCGGAATTCGAGGCTCGTGCCTTAAAGTATTACTACAGAGGGCGTAGCACTGGGTTCTTTTTAGCGTCTGCGTTCTACTTGTTTTTGACCACTATACTGTACGCGGTCATGGCTTAAAAGGTTGATAACAGATGACAAGACAACACTACATAGACCAACGCGGAAAAATAGTGACCACGCGCAAAGACACTCACAGATCGTGCAAAGGTTGTTGTTACTTGCCCTACAAATACAAAGCAAAACGCAATATAGGTTGTTGGGATTTAGTACCTACTGAGCACGCGACAGATGACGCAGACTTATACTGTATAAGGAGATTAATAATCTATCGGGAGGTGAGCTAACATAACGAGACTCGACAAGAATAGGGTAACTTGTTATAATGTAACCTGTTACAGTATAAATGTACGAGATTTCGTACACGAGAATTTAGAAAGCGTTATGGAATTTCCATAACAACTAAACAACCGGAGAATGATATGAACCAAGTAGCTAACAATGTATTAGACCTTAACACTGAGCATGTGCCAAGCCTTGCGTCATCTGCCATGTTGGTAGAGTTGTCCATCAGTTCATGGACTGGTCGCAAGAAAGATAAGCGTGCGTCGAAAGAGGTTACCGATGCCAAAGGTGCCGATGCCACTGTTGCCTCTGTGAATAAGACACTACTGTCTGATTGTGAGCAGTTACGCAACATCAAGACCATGATAGGTGAGGCACGTAACCACGTGCACTACCACCTGACTATGCCGTGGTCTGACACAGGTATACGCCTGTTGCCGACTGAGTTGTTCTTTAAATATCAAGAGAAGATAACACATTATGAGGGGCAGATAGCCGCAGAGGTTGACGACCTGATAGAGAACTATGAGCACGCTAAAGCTATGGCCTCTGCCAAGCTAGGTATGTTGTTTAATGAAGATGACTACCCGTCTGCTGACGAGTTAAGAGATAAGTTTAGATTCCGTGTGTCTTATATGCCACTGCCTGATGCCGATGATTTCCGTGTGTCAGTAAGTAACGATGCCATGTCTATGCTACGTGACCAGTATGAGTCTGCGTACACCGACAAGATTGAGCAGGCTATGGGTGATATATGGAAACGTGTACACGAAGCACTGAGTAACATGTCATCACGACTGGGCTACAACGACGATGGCAAGCCGCTGATATTCCGCGACTCGCTGATTGAGAACGCCATAGAATTAGTAGACCTGATGGATGCGTGTAACGTGACAGGCTCTAGTCAGATGTCAGAGATAGGCAAGAAACTCCGTGACGCGTTACTCGGTGTTAGTGCCGATGGGCTGCGTGAGGACACTATCTTCCGTGACCAGAAAAAGAAAGACATCGACGAGCTTATCAAGCAGTTGCCGAGCATTGACTTATGAGTGAGTACTTCATTGACCAGAAGGGGCGCGTGGTGCAGCGCATTAAGATTGTCAACCCATTAAGCTATCTCTCTATGTGTAAGCACTGTGTGTACCAACGCTCTCCCCTTCAAAATTCGTGCAGGTGGGATGAAGAAGGCGGGGTCGGGGTTCGCGTGTGTAAGACGGATGAATATTTTGTGGAGGTAGAACATGAGTGAGTACTTCATTGACCAGAAGGGGCGCGTGGTGCAGCGCGTTCCGGATATTGAAGGGGCGTGTGATAATTGCATCTACCACCGAAGGGGATGTGATTTGAGGCTATTTGGCCCTGTTAAGGAGAACTGCGAGTGGGATACTATCTTTGTGGAGGTAGGGAGTGACTAAAAGCTATCGAATTAAAGGTATGACGGCTGACTCATGGTCAGTAGATAACTACTTGCGCATAGATAGTGGACAGATACTTATTGACCAAGAGGGCACAGTTGTTAAGACGTATACCCCTGCACGACAACAAGATAGGGAGGGTATGAACCGATGCCGCCAGTGTATCTACCATGTTACCCAAGGTAAGAAAGGCGGTAAGTTGGGCGCTAGGAAACGATGCCAACTCAAACAGCGAGGACCTATAGAAGTAAACAATAGTATTTGCAGTTCAGTGGTATTCGCTAAGGTAGATACACAAGAATAAGTTATAGTATAACTTGACAAAGCTATCAGACTTTGATATAATGTAATGACTGACTGGGAGAAGTCAGTAGCAATTAACTAAACCGTTATGGGATTCCCATAACAAACTATCTTAACCGGAGATAACAAAATGTACGATTTATCAATTAACCAAACTGTTGACCTTATTGCCGCTGTTGGCGCAAAACGTACCGTGCTTGTAGAGGGGCATATGGGTACAGGCAAGACATCACTGCTTAACATGTTAGCGGCTAGATTCCCTGACCATGAGCCTGTGTACTTTGATTGCACGACTAAAGACCTTGGTGACATCATGGTTCCAAACATCGTAGGTGATGCTCATGCAGGGCGTGACTTCGTAACTTATTCACCTAACGAAGAGTTCGGTATCCATCTAGGTAGACCAGTCATACTAATGTTTGACGAGTTCGGTAAAGCTAACCCGATGGTCAAGCAAGGGCTTACACGTACTGCACTTGAGCGTATGGTCGGTAGCCGTGCTTTGCCTGAAGGTAGCATTGTCTTTGCGACAACTAACCTCGGTGCGGAGAATGTAGGTGACTTGATGGTCGCTCACCAACGCAACCGTGTGACGATGGTACGTATGCGTAAGCCAGACCTCAATGAGTGGTTAGAGTGGGGTTTCAATAACGAGATTGACCACGTGCTTATGTCGTGGGTTAAAGACAACCCGTCTGTGTTCAATACGTTTGAAGATTGCAAGCCAGATGACAACCCGTATATCTTTCACCCGAAAGACCCTAGCCGTACGTCGTTTGTTACGCCTCGTTCACTCGAAGCTGCGTCTGACCTTATGAAAGTGCGTGACTTGTTTGACGATGACACGTTAACAGGTTCACTCATGGGTACGATGGGTAAGCGTGCCGCGCTAGATATGATGGCTTATGTCAAGCTAGCCGACCAGTTACCGTCACTAGAAGATGTTAAGACACGACCTGCTACGGCTATTGTACCTGATTCACCTGCGGCTGTGTGCATGGTGGTGTTCCGTACGCTAGTCAATATAGAGGCTGATTGGGTAGACAACTGGATGATTTACCTCAACAGGTTAGACTCTGAAGCACAGGGTATGTTCGCTAACGGGGCTCGTGCCAAGGGGTACAACAAACAGTCTATAGTAATGCGTAACAAGAAGTTCCAAGACTGGGTGCTCAAGAACAAGCACTTATACACCAGCGACCAATAAGCAGCCGTTATGGGATTTCCATAACACCTTATACGGTGCACCGGACGTGCACCCCTAAACCGGAGAGTAACAATGTTCACTATGAAATTAACTTCAGAACAGAGGCTGCAAAAAGC
>Ga0209955_1000400_pt1 | contig 15416 bp, 9 predicted proteins | sample SalPonA_A_H2O_MG_FD_185716 | JGI IMG/M metagenome (GOLD analysis project Ga0209955, IMG submission 185716) | Water microbial communities from South San Francisco under conditions of wetland restoration - Salt Pond MetaG R2A_A_H2O_MG (SPAdes)... | ecosystem: Environmental > Aquatic > Non-marine... | reverse complement strand
TCGAGTCCATTGAAGTGCTCACTGAGCAACTCGGCATACACGACGAATCGATGCAGCGAGCCATTTATGAGCAACGCTGTAAGATCGACGACCCTGAATGCACGCCGTCTGCCCGCATTATTAGCGATATTAAACGGGATAATATCTCCTATTTCAGATTCGCCATGAATTTAGCAGAAGCTCACGCCAACTTCTTCAGAGGTGAGTCACTGAGTAACGAACAAGAAATTTTTTACCGCGAAGAAGCCGCTGAATCACTCAAGCGTCAGCAGCAAGCCGAAGCGGCAGACAGCGAGAGCTTTGAAGAGTTTTGGCAGCGTTATTATCGCGAAAACTATGCGCTTAACGTTGCACAAGAAACGCATTAAACAATAGGTCTTGCACACCGTCGCTTCCCCCCGCTGAGGACAGCGCTTGCTGAACTTGATCAAGTAGTTCTAGGCGAATGGCGTCACGCTGGGTGGCGTCGTTGATACGCTCACTGGATTGCTTGCTGAGATACATAATGATAGCGTGCCGAATCACCGGCATGTGTTGATTGACATCGCTGATAACACTGCCCGCTGTATCCAAGCGCAACGTTAATTCAGCGCGTAAAAATTTGAGTCGCCCCGACGTGCCGTTACCGTAATTTAAAACGAAGGCGGGATCGATCTCAAAGTAAATGGATGAGGGCTTGGCCTCTTCGGCAAACTCTTCTTGGGCTATCGTCATAGAAGGGCTAAGAGCAAATAACATCATTAGCGTGAATGTTATATATCGGGACATAGGGTCTCAGAATCTTGTGTAAACGGCTATAATGAGCCGATAGTTTATAAGTGAATATAGAATGTTTAGCATAGCTTCAATTTTTCCAATTCGCACCACCAACTTCGTACTTGCGGCAGGCTGTTCGATACTTATAGCCATTGCCTTATACATGGAACACAGCATGGGCCTAGAGCCATGCCCTCTGTGTATGACCCAGCGCATCGCCATCATTGCCGTTGGCACCGTCGCGTTAATTGCATTTTTACACCACCCACTTGGCATGATGCGTCGAGTTTACTCAGGCCTTGGTGCCATATTAGCTATCCTTGGCGGCGCTATCTCAAGCCGTCAACTTTGGCTGCAAAGTCTCCCCGAAGACCAAGTTCCTTCGTGTGGTCCGAGCTTAGACTATATGCTTGATACCTTCCCACTGTCTGAAACTATTAGCGTTATGCTACAAGGCGACGGTAATTGCGCCGAGGTAGTTTGGACATTTTTGGGGCTATCTATTCCTGGTTGGACACTCATTGCCTTTATCGGCTTATGCCTAATAAACCTTTGGCAAATGCTGCGTAAACCATAATGTGGTTAAAGGGTTTTGCGATATTGCTACTCTTTCAGTGCCTTGGCGAGCTGCTGAAACGTTGGCTTGGCATTTTAGTACCTGGTCCAGTACTGGGCATGTTTTTATTGTTTATATTCCTCATTGTGCAAGGAGAAATTAGCGACGCGGTGCAGCAAGCCAGCACCCCGCTAATACAAAACCTATCACTCTTATTCGTACCAACCACCGTCGGCATTTTCTTTCTAGGCGCCAACTTTGAAGGCCAGTGGGCTGCATTCTTACTCGCCAGCTTTGTAGGTACTCTTATCGCCTTGGTACTGGTGGGTCTTACGCTACGCGCCGTATTCCCGGCCGACGAGGACGACCATGCTTGAATTTGCTCAACAGGTTATGGACAGCACACTATTTGCGCTTAGCGTCACCATGGGCTTTTTCTTGGGAGCCAACGCGCTTTACCAACGCAGTCATCGCCATCCCCTACTTCACCCATTAATCTGGTCATCAACGGCGGTAGCACTACTTCTCAAAGGTCTCGATGTGGACTACCGCCAGTATTTCGATAATACCGATGTCATTATGTTCATGCTGGGCCCCGCGACGGTTGCACTTGCCATCCCGCTTTATCAGCAACTGCGCCGAATTCGCAATATGCTGCTCGGTACACTGTTAGCGACCGTCATCGGCGCCAGCCTCGCTACGGCCATTGCCGTGGGTTTGGCTTATATAGGCGATGCCAACCAGTCGACCTTGTTGTCACTGTTTCCCAAGACCGTCACCACCCCCATCTCTTTTGCCCTAGCAGAACAATTTGGCGGTAGTGGCACCGTTGCCGCGGCAGCGGTCATGGTCACCGGCTTAACCGGGGTAATTTTTGGACCGCCTATATTCAAAATGCTCGGCATCAAAGACGAGCGCGTGATGGGTTTTACCCTAGGGCTTGTTTCCCACGGCACCGGCACCACTAGAGCCTTTGATATCAGCCCAGTGGCAGGGGCCTTTGCCAGCCTCGGCATGGGTCTCACCGGAGCATTTATTGCTATAGCCCTGCCATTACTCGTGGTGTGGTTATTTTAATACTCACTTGTTAAATTACACCGCACCAGCGTTTTCTCCAATACTCGTGGCACCTTTCGTTTTGCATAGTTTTGTCATTTGAAAAACGCTCTAAAAAGTGCCAGAGCCTTCCCATTGGTGCAGATCATTTTTGACCCAAGCCTAAGAACAACCTGGCCCTTTCCACTGCCCACCTGCCGACCTAAAGTGCTGTTAAAACAGGCACTTCAGCAACCAAATCAGCCATTTGTCATTCGATGTAAAAACCAATAACTGCGGGTAAAAATGACAAATCCCACACTTTTGATCAAATTTTAACCAATACAACCGATTGTATTTTTGAAATTTTACATACGTATGCATAACTATTGCCAACACACAAGTTTGGAGCGAAATTGTCTTGCTATTTAGGTTGAAAACATAACTATAAGAGGTGCTGAAATGTATCAGGTCTACTCATCAACTACCGCCGTTGCAAGGCGCTCATCCAAACCGCCCTTTTCCCGCTCGAAATTGGCTATGGCGGTGCTTTCATCGGCCTTGTGTACCCTGCCGGTATTGGCCCAAGAAGCCCAACAGGAGCCCAAAGAAGACAAATTAGTGGAAGAGGTGGTTGTCACGGGATATCGTCAATCTGTGCTCAATGCCCTTGATGCTAAGCGCTTGGCGGATACCGTTACGGAAAACATTTCTGCCGACGATCTCGGCAATTTACCCGATGTTTCTATGGCGGATGCACTAACCCGTCTTCCTGGTATTTCAGCAGTTCGAACTGGCGGCCAAGCAAGCGAAATTAACATTCGCGGTATGGCTGGGGGATTCGTGTTTTCAACACTGAATGGCCGCGAGCAGGTTTCAACCAGCGGCCAACGCAACATCGAATTCGAACAGTATCCCTCTGAACTCATTTCAGCGGCCTCGGTTTATAAATCACCCAAGGCATCTTTAATTGAGGGTGGTGTTGCTGGCACAGTGGAGCTTAAAACGGCTAGTCCCTTAGATATGTCAGAGGACTCTAAACTAGCCATCAATCTTCGCGGCATGATGAATGATCGCGCCGATGAAGTGTATGACGCACAAGACGTTGGCCATCGCTTCAGTATTTCTTATCAAACTAAATTTGCCGACGATACCGTGGGCCTGGGTGTGGGCTTTGCTCGCCTTTATCAACCCAGTGTCGCCACTCAGTTTGTTGGCTTTTCGTATCGAAATTTAGATAGCGGTGGTCGCGATGTCGATGGCGACGGCGCCGCAGATATTATGTCTTACGGTTTTGAGCTGCAACACCGCGGCGGAGAAGAGACTCGCGATGGACTCATGGGTGTCCTTGAATGGCAGCCCAGCGATGATTTAAAAGTCCGCGCTGACTACTACTCTTCAACGTTTGATACCGAAGCCTTTGCACGCGGTTTCCGTTTTCAAAACTTGTTCCAAGGCAATATCACTAACCCTGTCATGACCGCCGATGGTGTCATGGTAGGAGGCTATGTACAGCGTGCTCGTGATACAGATGTTCTCGTTCAGACCACCAATGACGATAACTCAGATCATGATGAAGTCACATCATACGGCCTCAACGTTGAGTACTTGGTGGGTAATTGGACGCTAAGTGGTGACATTTCTACATCGAAAGCAGAGTCAAATTTTGTAAACGGTGTTGGCTGGGGCTTATTGTTTGAAGACGCCTCTGCTGCGGTACCTATTGTTGAATCAGATATCGCAGTTAACTACAAACTCAATGGCGTCAACCTGCCAGACATTGGCTTTAATCAAGATTACACCGATCTAGATAAAATGATGTTGGCCAAATGGGGTGTCTATCCCTATATCAATACCGATCAGGTTGATGCTGTCAAATTTGATGCCGCCTATGAGTTTACTGACAACAGTGTTTTCTCTTCGTTTGAAGCGGGTGTTCGCTCATCTAAACGTGAATACACTAACGAGCGTGGCGTATACCAATTCGGGAACGATTTTGGCTATTACGCACCCGGTGAAGCACCATTAAAACTTACCTCTGAATTGGCTACCACTGTTGATTTCAATGGTGACTTTGGCTACTTCCCCTCCTACCTCGCCATCGATATGGATAAGGCTCTAGCACAGTGGTTACCCGCTGGCGAGGGAACTCCGGTTAAATCATGGGCTGACTCATGGACCATGACTCAATCAGGTGGCGTAGAGGAAACCGTTAATGCCGCCTATTTACAATTGAATATTGATACAGAAATTGGCGGTCGCACCTTGCTCGGTAATATTGGTGTACGCGCGGTGCAAACAGAACAATTCTCGATTGGTTTGCGCGATGTTGATGGCAATGTTGAAGCTGGAGCGGTAGCCATCACCGATGATTTAGGCGAAGTGAGTACTGAATATGCCCTCGTTGGCGTAGGGCAAAAATATACCGACTACCTTCCCTCAATTAACTTGAATTATCTACTAACAGATAATGATCAGCTTCGCTTTGCTGCTGCAAAAGTGCTAAGCCGTCCACCCATCAAACGCTTACAAGCTGATGAAAGTGTCAACATCTCAGATGATGGTAAGTTCAGCGCTTCATCAAACAACTCGCCATTACTAGACCCGTTCTATGCCAATCAATACGACTTGTCCTATGAACACTACTTTGAAGACACCAGTGGCGCCATTGTAGCTGCGGTTTTCTATAAAGACATTCTTGGTTTTGTAAACAGTATTACTATTGATCCCTATGATTTTATTGGCGATCCCGCCTACGACGTACCCACGTATGTTCCAGGCACAGAACCAGGCAATGCCAATAGTTATCCACCCGTTAACGTCGTTAATGGATCATTGAGCACGGTTATCAACAACACCCAAGGTGGTTATATCCAGGGTATTGAGCTGGCCTACACCCAGACATTCGATAACCTACCAGGCATCTGGTCTGGCCTCGGCTTCAGTGGTAGCTATTCCTACACCGAGTCGAACATATCTTTTCAAACTGACTTAAGTGGTAGCTCTGTCGACATTACATTACCCGGCTTATCAGATACCGTTTACAGCGCAAGCCTGTTCTATGATTACGATAACTTTTCTACCCGGGTGAACATTAGAAACCGTAGTAAGTTTGTGTCTGAGCAGGTCGCTGTTGAAACGCAGCTGGCATTTTTCAATGAAGAAACGGTCATTGATTACCAAGCCAGCTACAACGTCAACGATAACCTCCAGGTGTTGTTCCAAGTGAACAACTTCACCGACGAACCCACTAAAACTTATTTTAATCAAGAGGCTCAAACCGGCACATTGCAGTTCTTTGGACGGCAGTTATTCCTCGGTGTGAGTTACTCGATGTAAGCCATTAGCAGAATAAAAAAATTTGGAGTAAAGATATGTTTATTACCCATGCAACAATATTGAGAGCGTTGGTCATTGCCGCTTCTCTGGTACTGGCTTCCTGTGGCGGTGGCGGTTCATCAACGGAAAGCGGCCAGAAACTACTGAGCTGTAGTGCGGGTCAAGTCCCCAATGCCACCGGCACTATGTGTGTCGATCCAGCGCCTATTTCTTGTCCTTCAGGCCAGGAAGCAAACGAGTTCAACGATGGCTGCGTTCCCATCGTTGACGACAGCTTACCCGCACCTGTTGTTACCGCAGGTGAAAATCAAGCGGTGTTATTTTATAACCGCGCTGACGACGTCTACGACAACTGGAAGCTGCACATTTGGAACAATACACTTTGTGATGCATACAGCGATGAACAAACGGCTGGTGTAACATGGGGAGATGGTGTACCCCACACCGGCGTGGATCCAAACTATGGTGCTTACTGGGTTCTTGAGCTCAAAGAAGGTTATACCGATTGCGCTAACTACATCATCCACGACGGTGATGACAAAGAGCAAGGCGGTAGCGACAAGAAACTCGATCTCAGCGCCGAGCGCATGGGCTGGGTACTGCAAGGAGTGGTGGATACATTTACCAACCGCTTGTTAACGCTTGGTGTCTCTATCAGTGGTGCAAGTGCACACTGGGTTGATCTCAACACACTGTTGTGGAATGTCGTAGGTGACGTTGCTGAGGTCCGTATACACAGTTCTAGTAATGGCGATTTAGAGTTTGATGCCGAGACAGGTGTCAGCGGTGGCAGCGCCTTTAGTGGTGTCGCCGGAACCATGAGCGACGCGCTTAAAGCTCAACTACCTCACCTAGCAAATCTCGACGCCTATACCATGACAGTTGATGCAGCAGTGGCTAAATCTGCCCTGCGCGGCGAATTAATGGCGGTTGCATACGATGCCGAAGGTGCACCCATTGGTGCTACACGTATTCAGATTCCTGGGGTGCTCGATCATCTATACACTATGGGTGACAACGATGCCGACGAAGCTGATTTAGGTGTCATTTACAGCGATTCTGGCATAGCCACTCATGTCTGGGCGCCAACAGCAACCCAAGTGAACTTGAAGGTTTATAACGCTGATAAATCATTAGCGAATACCTATGCCATGAACCGCGATGATGCTACAGGTATCTGGAGCTTTAATGGTGACAATTCACTTGATCGCAAATTTTATCGCTTTGAAGTCAATGTGTTTGATGCATCCACAAGTAACATGACGACCGTTGAAGCGACCGATCCTTACTCATTGAGCCTGTCAACAAACGGCCGGTTCTCTCAATTTGTGAATCTCAATGATGCGGATTTATTCCCCGAGGGCTGGGTAGATCACTCCGTTCCAACCATCAACAATCCTGAAGATGCCGTCATTTACGAAGGGCATATTCGCGACTTTAGTATTTGGGACACCACTGTCTCCGAAGCTAATCGTGGTAAGTATTTGGCATTTACAGAAAAAGAGTCGGACGGCATGAAACACTTGGCCGCACTGGCCGATGCGGGCATGACGCATTTCCATATGCTGCCAGCGAACGACATTGCTACCATTAACGAAAATGCCTCTGAGCAGTTAAACCTGAACAGCACTGTGGGTGAATTATGTGTTGCCACTAACGCCACCGCACCCGTGTGTGGCAAATTCGCCCCCGAGGTCATTATTGCGGATGTACTTGAGCAATATGACCCCGCTACAGCAGATGCACAGGCGTTGATCAATTCATTGCGTGGTATGGATGCCTTTAACTGGGGCTATGATCCACAGCACTTCACGGCACCTGAAGGGAGTTATGCTAGCGACCCTGACGGCGTAGCACGTATCAAAGAAATGCGTGCCATGAACCAAGCATTACACGAAACTGGACTACGCGTGGTGCTTGATGTGGTTTACAACCACACCAGCTCTTCTGGTTTTAACGACAACTCGGTATTCGACAAAATCGTTCCTGGGTATTACCACCGACTCAATACTGAAACCGGTGCTGTAGAAAAGTCTACCTGCTGCGAAAACCTTGCTCCTGAAAACCGCATGATGGGCAAATTCGTTGTGGATTCACTCGTGCAACTGACCGAAGCCTATGGCTTTGACGGATACCGCTTTGACATTATGGGCCATTTGCCCAAAGACCTGATGCTAGAAGCTAGAGCCGCCGTTCAAAGTGTTGATGCCGACAATTACTTCTATGGCGAAGGTTGGAACTTTGGCGAAGTCGCCGATGATGCCCGCTTTGAACAGGCCACCATGTTGAATATGGGCGGCACCGAAATCGGTAGCTTTAACGATCGCATCCGCGAAGCCATTCGCAACGCGGACCCCTTTAAAGCCGATGGTCGTGTCAGCGAGATGGATAACCTCCGTTTGGGTATGGCAGGCACGCTTGCTGAATACGTGTTAAAAACCGTTGATGATGTTGCGGTGACTGGCGCGTCAATGAGCTGGAATGGCCAACCTGCCGGCTTTGCGGGCGATCCAGCCGACACCATTAACTATGTATCTAAACACGATAATGAAACGCTGTGGGACAAGCTGCAGTATGGTTTACCCGCTGATATAACAACAGCACAGCGCGTCCGCATTCAGAACATGGCAGCAACCCTGCCACTGATGTCGCAAGGTATTCCTTTCCTTCAATTGGGCGGAGATATGATTCGCTCCAAGTCGATGGATCGCAATACTTACGATTCTGGCGATTGGTTCAACAAGGTGGATTACACCCAACAAACCAATAACTGGAATGTGGGTCTTCCAATTGCACAAGACAACGAGTCACAGTGGGGCAATATCGGCGATTTGATTGCCAATGAGGAAACGGCCGTGGCGGCCGCTGACATCGCACTGGCGTCAGACGTATTTAATGAATTCCTCAGTATTCGCTCTACGAGTCCCTTGTTCCGTTTAACCACTGCTCAGGACATTATTGATCGCGTGGGTTTCCACAACATTGGTTCTCGTCAGGTGCACGGTTTAGTGGTGATGAGCATCGATGACGGCGAAGGTCTAGCTGACTTAGACCCCAATGTTGATGCCATTGTTGTTGTCATGAATGGTACCTCCGAAGCTCAAAGCCACGCGGTGAACACAGCCTCTGGTTTCGAGTTACACAGCATCCAAGCCAACTCTGCAGATGAAACCGTTCGCAGCGCTAGCTTTGCTGACGGCGCGTTTAATGTCCCCGCCTACACCATGGCTGTTTTTGTTAAACCTCAAGGTGAGATGCAAGGAGCAGGTCTGGCTGCCAACGCCACATCAGGCGCGGCCGAAGTAGTGCCCTACGGCGCAACCACCGTTTACCTACGCGGTGACATGAATGGTTGGGGTGAACTCAATGCCTTTAACTATAAAGGCGCTGGGCTTTATACCGCTGAAGTAACGCTTGATGCTGGCAGCTACATGTTTAAAGTCGCTTCGTCTGACTGGTCAACGGTTAATCTAGGTGCCACTTCAGGTGCTGAGGCCGCTGTTGAACTCGGGGTAGATGAATCGCTTGTACAAAATTCACAAGACAACTTCAGTATCACCATTACCGATGCTGATACTTACGTCTTTGAATTAGATGCCTTTAATACCAGCGCTCCGGTACTAACTGTGCGTCAAAAATTGGCATTCGGCACCAATACTATACTTCTCCGCGGCGACATGAATGGCTGGGATGAGTCAACGGACTTTAGCTACAACGGCAAAGGTATTTACCAAGTGTCAGTAGCACTTAATGCTCAGGCCTACCAATTCAAGGTAGCTACCGCTGATTGGGCAACGGTAAACCTAGGAGCAGTCGATGCTGATGCTGCGACGGTAGAAGTTCGCACCGGTGATATCTTGGTACAAGATTCACAAACCAACTTCAAGACAACTATTGCCACCGCAGGTAGTTACGACTTCGTTGTGGACGCCAGTTTTGAAACCCAGCCTTTGATCTTTATCTTCACCGCCAACGATTGGGATGATGATGGAATCGTCAACGCTGAAGATAGCGATATCGACGGCGACGGCGTGGCCAATGACAGCGATGATTTCCCCTATAACAAGGACGAGACCGTTGATACCGACGGTGACGGATTGGGTGATAACAGCGACGTCTTCCCCAACGATTCATCTGAGCAGTTTGATAGTGACGGTGATGGTATTGGCGACAACGCCGATACTGGCAATGACCAGGTAACTGAAGTTGTCGCTGGCTTTGCTGACGCTACCGTTCTATTGCGTGGTGATATGAACGGCTGGGGCACAGATACCGCTTTTGCGAGTAATAATAAAGGTCGCTACGCGGTACAGGTAACCCTTGCGGCTGGCACCTATGGCTTTAAACTCGCAACAGATGACTGGAGCACCGTCAATTTAGGTGCCGCTGAGTCTGGTGATATCACCGTGGGCGGATCACTGGCGCTAATGCAGGATAGTCAGACGAATCTATCTTTGGTGGTTGATACCGATGGCGACTACGTTTTTGAACTAGATGCTACCGATAACACCGCACCGACCTTAAAAGTTCGTACCGCAGTCCCTTATAGTGATACTGCAGTGTTCATTCGAGGTGATATGAATGGTTGGAGTGAAGATAACCCACTGAGCTACCAAGAGCAGGGGCTATACACCACCACCCTAACATTATCCGCGGGGACCTATGGCTTTAAATTTGCTTCTGCAGATTGGTCGACCGTCAACTTTGGCGCTATGTCGTCCGAAAGCACCAATGTGACCATTGGCACAGGTCTTGAGTTACTGAGAGGCTCAAACGATAACTTGTCAGTGGTTATTCCTGCGGATGGTGAATACGTGTTCAAAGTGAATGCTCTGTTCTCAGACCATCCCGTCATCACTGTCTCTACACCGGTACCTTACGGTGATACCACAGTGTTCTTACGTGGTGATATGAACGGTTGGGGTGAGACGTCTGCCTTTGTATACAACGAAGCGACGTCAGCTTATGAAGTTACCGTTTCACTAGCTGCTGGCACGTATGGCTTCAAGTTTGCCTCTGCTGACTGGTCGACGGTTAATTTTGGCGCTGCAAGTGCGTCAGAGTCAGCGGTGACTCTAGGCACCGCTAAAACACTTGCTCAGACCAACGACAACCTAAGCCTTGAAGTGACTGCTGCTAGCGAATATAAATTCAGCGTCACCGCAGAAGACACCAACGCTCCTGTCATCACTGTAACCAACGCAGCGCCATTTGGCGACAATACCGTATTGTTGCGCGGTGACATGAATGGTTGGGGTGACACACATCCTGTTGAATACAAGGGCAATGGTGTGTATTGGGTGGTTGCCGATCTTACCGGCGGCAGCACCTATGGCTTTAAATTTGCCACTGGAGACTGGTCAACCGTCAATCTTGGCGCTGCTAGTGCTGATGCAAAAGAACTCAGCGAGTCAACAAGTATTACCTTGCTGCAAAATTCGCAAGACAACTTGTCATTCACTCCAGCGCTTGATGGCAGTTATATCTTTGCTATTGATGCTAGCGACAGCTCAGCACCCGTTGTTAGCGTGAAGAATCAAGAGCTCTTCGCAGGCTCGACCATTCTGTTGCGCGGCGACATGAACGGTTGGGATGAGAGTAGTCCTTTCACTTACAACAATGATGGCACTTACTCTGTAAGTGCATCATTAACGGCGGGAACGACCTACGGCTTCAAAATCGCGACGGGTGACTGGTCTACTTTCAACTTAGGTGCACAGACAGCTGACATTATGGTCGATACTGCTGCAGCTCTAATTCAGGACTCGCAGACAAACTTTAGCTTCACACCTGCCGCAGATAGTAGCTATGTATTTACTGTGAGTATTAGCAACAACCTTACTCCACAGCTAACTATAAGTGCTCAATAGATTAAATGTTTTGAATAGCCGCCCGAATGGGCGGCTTTTTTTTGACCATAACGTTTGTTAGTAAGCAGTCACCGTTCCGTCTTTACGCATTTCTGTCGCGCCAATGTAAACTCCACTTTCAGGATCAATGGCAATCGCTTGGTAGCCGCCAAACATCACTCCGCGATCATCGACTTTGACGTTGTGCCCCATGGCTTTCAGTTTTACGACCGTCTCGGCGGGAACGCCGGTTTCAACGTGAAGCGTTCCCAACGGATCAAACGACAGAGCCTCAGGCGTGCGCCCCCCATCGTGTAAGAATCGTGCAGCGTCGCCCGCTTCTTGGACGTTCATACCAAAATCCACTATGTTGATAACTACCTGCACGTGACCTTGGGGCTGCATACCACCCCCCATTAAGCCAAAGCTCATGACGGGCTTACCCTCCTTAGTCAAGAAGGCGGGAATAATGGTATGGAAGGGGCGTTTACCCGGTTCATAGACATTGGGATGACCTTCTTCCAGTGCAAATAATTCACCTCGATCCTGTAACATAAAGCCCATACCATCCGGCACTAAACCCGAGCCCATACCGCGGTAGTTTGACTGAATAAGGGATACCATCATGCCGTTGCCATCGGCCACGGTGAGATAGGTAGTATCTCCTTCGCCCTCTAATTTCACTTCGCCAGCACTCACGGCCGGCATCGCTTTTTCAGGGTCGATCAATGCAGCTCTAGATTTACCGTAGGCATCAGACAAAAGTTCGCTGCTAGGAATATTGGCAAAATCCGGATCGGCGTAATAACGAGCCATATCTTCAAAGGCTAGCCGTTTCGCTTCTACCATAAGATGAAAAAGTTGCGCTGAATCACGCGGCATGCTGGCTACATCAAAGTTTTTCAGAATACTCAGCATCTGCAATGCCGCCATACCCTGCCCATTGGGAGGCAGCTCGTGAAGCGTATAGCCATGGTAATCAACCGACAGCGGCGTCACCCATTCGCCCTTGTGTGCCGCTAGGTCTTGATAGCTAAGCGGCGCATTAATGCGTTTAAAATAAGCCTCCATCCGCTTGGCCAACTCGCCTTTGTAAAATTCATTACGTCCACCTTTGGCAATTGCCTGGAGAGTATTACCTAAATCAGGGTTGCGAAATATTTCACCCGCCACCGGCGCACGGCCATCTTTAAAATAGGTCGCCATGGCATTATCTAGTTCTTCCACCATTGGGCCTATTTGGTTAAAGCGACGCAAATTTCCACCAAAATAATAGGCAATCACAGGGCTTACGGGAAAACCTTCCACCGCATAATTAATGGCAGGTGCCAACACTTGCTCCATGGAGAGCGCACCATAGCGCTCGTGAAGTGCAAACCAACCATCTACTGTGCCGGGTACCGTCACCGACAGTGATCCGTGGGATGGAATGCCTTCGTAATCCGCTTCAAGTACACCCTTAGCTTTTAGCTCTGCAATTCGCGCTTTTAACTGATCAAGATCTTGTCCTAACGGAGAACGGCCCGAACCGTTGTAGCCAGTCAATTTCTCTCCATCCCACACGATGGCAAATAGGTCGCCACCAATACCATTGCCAGTAGGCTCCATTAAGCCTAGTGCAGCGTTTGCAGCTATTGCAGCATCAACCGCACTACCACCTGCTTTTAAAATATCTAAAGCAACCTGAGACGCTAGTGGCTGTGCCGTGGCCGCCATACCATTGGCACCGTAGACAGGACTTCTCGACCAATCAAAGCCTATCGGTCTGGCGCCGGGCCCTAATTCAGCCCTACTGGGCTGACCAAAAAGTGCCGTTACGCTAATAACAGCGAGCGCCACACCCACTGACCACCAACGGCGTGCTGAATTAGCCTTACCACAACAATCACTGCTTTTATTCATTGCAAAACTCCAAATAGGTTTCGAGTAAATGTAAGCTATCACAGGCATCGCAAGCCGACATGGGCGATTCATGCCACTGTTTGTTATCACTTCGTATTGCGTCCACTGAAAAGAAAGGATAAGGTCTCAATATACTCAATTGGGAAATTCATCATGAATTCAAATGCAGCCGATCTCTTTAAAGAAGTTGAAGCACTCTTAGACCGCTGGCTTACCGAGCGCACAGATCTAATAGCTGCCTTTCATGCCGCCAACGAAAGACCAGAGGACGATGTCGACTCAGCTCCTCTCGCTAAATTTTGCAACATATTGGTCGATTATGTATCAGCAGGGCACTTTGAAGTGTTTCAAAAATTAGTCGCTGAAGCCAAGAGCTTTGACGATGACAAACATATTAACGAAGCACTCACGCTACTGCCTGAAATTAGCTCTACTACCGAGATAGCGCTAAAATTTAATGACCACTTTGAAGTGGCGGCCGATAAACTGTCGCTTGAAATTGAATTAGCTACCCTGCGCGATGTACTAGCGGCGCGCTTTGCGCTTGAAGACAAGTTAATCGATATTCTTCACTCTTCGCATGAGGTAGCTCTAAACTAACTTGGAGCCCCATGCCTAAACGCCTGTTTAGCCGACCTACATTATTGTTACTTGGCGTTGCAATGCTAACCGCTTGCAGCGCTAAATCTCCCGACACCTCTCTGGAAGTCGCCGTCGATGGTCTGTATGGCGGCGCGCTCTCAAAAGACGCTAGCCATGCCGTGATTGGCGCCTTTACCCACGGTGGATCTTACTGGCAGCTGTCGCCCGGCGAAAGACTTTTTGATTGGAACCACGGCGGTGACGAAAGCAATATTACCGCGGCGGCTTTTTCTTCTGACGGTCGTTTTGTAATGACCTCAGATCGCCAAACGATGGTACTGTGGGACACACTCACCGGTGAGGACCTTACTTACTGGCGCGCCCCGGCTGAGGTGTTGGATATTGCCATCAGTAATGCGACAGACATCGGCGTGTTGGCAGCCCTGGCTTTGGATAATCACACCGCAGTAATTTTTAATGCCAGCCGCGGCAGAGTACTGCGCGAATTTAATCATCAACAAAGAGTACGGAGCGTCGATATCAGCCCAGACGGTCGCTGGCTCCTGTCAGGTTCAGAAGACCGAACTGCTATTTATTGGTCTGTTGCCGATGGTAATGAAGTTCAGCGATATACCCACGAGGACGAGGTTCGACTGGTGAAATTATCAGCCGACCAACGTTTGGCGTTGAGTGTGAGCAAGTACGACAAGGCCATGGTATGGCAAACACAGGATGGCAGCGAACTCAATGAAGTCCCTATTCTTGGCGATGCATTAAGACGAGGCAGGACCTTTTCCGCCGCCCGTTTTAGCGACAACAATCAACAACTCATCACCGGCAGTTCGGATCGCATGGTACAACTTTGGCAACTACCAGAAATGCAAGAATTAGCCCGCTGGGAATTACCGAAGCGCTCCGCGTGGAAACCGACCGGCGCAGCGGTTATTGATGTTGGCTTTGATGCGCAGGGCCGCGTGGTGGCCATAGCTTCTAATGGCTCTGTCCACCACATGCAACCCTAGTCGGAAGGATTGTCCAACTCTTTAAAATGGTTCGACTCAATATTGAAAAGTCGCTTGCCCCAGTGCTGCAAATCCTTGGCGACGAAGTACAGTACGGGTATCAAAATCAAAGTTACGACGGTTGAAAACAATATTCCGAACGAAAGTGAGGTTGCCATCGGTTTAACAAATTGTGCCTGCAGCGAACGTTCAAGTTGGATCGGCGCCAAACCAACAAAGGTCGTCAAAGACGTCAAGAACACAGCTCTAAAGCGAGTCGGCCCGGCTTTCATCACTGCTTCACGCCATGAGTGTCCGGCAGCTTTGTAATGGTTAATAAAGTCGACCATCACCAGCGAATCGTTGACCACCACACCGATCAAACCAATAATTCCA
>Ga0209955_1000399_pt1 | contig 15465 bp, 13 predicted proteins | sample SalPonA_A_H2O_MG_FD_185716 | JGI IMG/M metagenome (GOLD analysis project Ga0209955, IMG submission 185716) | Water microbial communities from South San Francisco under conditions of wetland restoration - Salt Pond MetaG R2A_A_H2O_MG (SPAdes)... | ecosystem: Environmental > Aquatic > Non-marine... | reverse complement strand
CCATCCATACCTATGTACTGGTCCCACCCAAAGCGCGTAGCCGCCTCAATACCGACTCTGAGGGTACCTTCCCCAAGAACCTGTTGGCGGTAGGCAAGGGGTTGCTGATCAAACAACTCCCAACAAGGCATAGATACCACAGCTGCCTCAATACCTTCAGACTCCAGATACTGACTCGCCTCCAGTGCAATTGCCACCTCAGACCCAGTTGCTAACAGAGTAACCTGACGCCTGCCCGTTGACTCCTTGAGCACATAAGCGCCCCTGGCAACCAGATTCTCGGTATTGGCGTGGTGACGCACCAGCGGCAGTTCCTGGCGAGCGAATATCATCGATGATGGACTTCGCGTCAGCTCCATCGCGACTTCCCAAGACTCCGCCGCTTCCACCGCATCAGCTGGACGGAATACATACATGTTAGGCATCGCTCTTAGCGAGGCAATGATCTCCACGGGCTGGTGTGTAGGTCCATTACGTCCCACTCCAATGGAGTCATGGCTGAAGACAAACTTGGTCGGCAAGCCCATGAGCGCTGCCATACGCATGGCTGGGCGCTCATAATCCGAGAAGGCGAGGTAGGTAACAGCCAAAGGCAGAACACCACCGTGTGCTGCCATGCCGTTTGCCATAGCACCCATCAAGTGCTCACGAACCCCGCAGTGAATATAGGCTCCAGAGTTATCCTCAGCAGTAAAGGCCTTGAGCGATCGTTTATGGGAGGTTGGCGCCTCAAGGTCAGCACAGCCAACCAATCGTTCGGGCATCAATTCAGCAAATAGGTCGTTTATCTCTGCGGACGAGAAGATACCCGATTCTGCATCACCCACACTGATAACCCGCTGCTTGTACGCCTGCAGCACGGCTTGCCAGGTATTCGGCAAGGTACCTGACTGGATACGCTCCCACTCGGCTCGTTCTTGTGCAGGTAATTTGCTCAGTCGAGCATACCAAGAGTGATATTCGGCGTGGCTGCGCTGACCCACCACTCGCCACTGTGCAAGCGTCTGCACTGGTATTTCAAACGGTGCATGCGGCCAGTTTAGTTCTTCACGAGCTGCCTGTGCGTCCTCATCAAATAGCCGCGCACTGTGTCCACCACGCTGCCCCTGCAGCCGTGGAATACCCCGACCAATGACGGTTCTACAAGCGATCATCGAGGGCCGCTCATCCTGTTTTGCTTCGGCTATAGCCGCTGAAACTGCCGCAACATCATGCCCATCCACCTCAACCACGTGCCAGTTGGCGACGCGGAAGCGCTCACCAACATCTTCACTGATAGAGAGCTCAGTGCTGCCATCATCTGTGATTTTGTTATCGTCCCACAGTAGGATAAGGTGCCCTAAGCCAAGGTGGCCCGCGAGAGATATCATCTCTTGACCTACCCCCTCCTGCAGGCAGCCATCACCGACAAAAGCGTAGGTATAGTGGTTCACCAGTTCGGCACCAAAGCGGGCTCTTTGATAAGCCTCCGCAACTGCCATACCCATAGCATTGCCAATACCCTGCCCCAGTAGTCCCGTGGTAATTTCGATACCCGCCTCAGGATCATATTCGGGATGTCCAGCGCAGACCGACCCAAGCGCACGAAAACGTTTGATTTCGTCGAGACTTACCTTCTCGTAACCGGTCAGGTAGAGCAGCGAGTAGAGCAGCATCGAACCGTGACCATTGGAGAGAACAAAGCGGTCCCGGTCTGGCCAAAGCGGATCCTGGGGGTTAAACCGCATATGCTCACCGAAAAGCGCGGTGGAGATCTCCGCCATGCCCAGGGGCACGCCTTGATGCCCCTCCTGCGCGCGAACTATCGCATCAATTGATAGGAAGCGAATCGCATTCGCCATCGGACTATCAACTTTCGGCATGGACTCAGCCATCGGGATACCTCGTTAAATTCAGTTCAATACGTTACTCGGCGCTCCCGCAGCAAAGTTATCGATATGCGAGATCACCTGATCCCAGAGTGTCTGCATCGCCTCTTCACTAGCCCAGGCTACGTGCGGCGTAATGATTACATTGGGTCGCCGCATAATTTTTTCGAAAACATGCCCCTTTGGCATCGGTTCTTGTGTCACTACATCAAAGCCCAGACCTGCTACTTGACCCACTTCGACTGCACGAACAGCGGCAGACTCATCAACTAAACCACCACGTCCGGTATTGATCAGCAGAGGACGCTTGGACATCAGACCGAACTCTTCATCACTAATTAGCGCGGTCGTTTCAGGGGTAAGTGGGCAGTGCAGCGAAATGACATCGCTGGTCGCTAGAAACTGTTCAAACTCAACGAAACCCTCTGCCGGTGATTTGTCCCCTTTACGCGCAGCAAACTGCACCTGCATTCCAAGCGCAGTAGCGAGTTTAGCGACGGCCTGACCCAGTGCACCCTTGCCAATTACACCAAAAGTTTGTCCGGCAAGATCTCTAATTGGATGTGTATGGAAACAGAACTGCCCACTGCGCTCCCACTGACCGTCAATCACATCTTGACGGTATCCGGGGATCCCCCTTCGCAACGCAAAGGTAAGTGCCAAAACATGTTCAGGCACCGTATGCTTGGCGTAGTCACGCACGTTACAGACAGTGATACCCAGCGCTCGACAAGCATCGAGATCAATACAGTTGTAGCCTGTTGCGGCAACCACAATCAGCTTCAAATTTGGCAATTCCTTCAAATGATGCTGTCGGATGCCAACCTTATTAGTAATCGCCACCTGCGCGCCCTGCAGACGCTCAGCAACCTGCTCTGCAGAGGTGGCATCGTATTCAAACCACTGATGCTCTGCGCGCGGTTTATTGAGCTGTACACTAGGACCGAGAGTTTCACGATCCAAACAAACAATTTTCATCATCTAACGACCACCTGCTAAGTCCCAACTTTGTCAGCGCTATTCTGAAGTAGAGAGCGATAAAGCGCAGCAAAAAAGAGGGCCGGCGCGGGCCAGCCCCAATTCCAGAGTTTCCACAGCGTAGCAATGAAAAAAGTTAGTGGATGAGCGAACCACCGTTTACGTCCACTTCGGAGCCCGTTATGTAAGACGAGAGCTCAGAAGCGAGGAAGAGGCAGCAGCCCGCCACTTCATCGGCTCGACCAGCGCGCCCCAGAGGGATACCTGCCTTGATACTCTCAAGCATTTCAGGCGTCAGCTTGCCCTGAGTGATATCTGTTGCAATAAATCCAGGGCAAACAGCGTTTACACGAATACCGTCCGGAGCCAACTCACGCGCTGAAGCTTTAGTCAGACCAAGAATCCCCGCCTTAGCGGCAGAGTAGTGCGGGCCACCGAAGATACCACCACCGCGTTGAGCTGAGACAGAAGAGATGTTCACGATTGAGCCAGACTGACGCTCACGCATATGCGGAATCAGCGCCTGAGTCATATACAGAGTACCGCGCAGGTTTACATCAAGCACTGCATCGTAGTTTTCAGGCTGAATATCCATCATCTTCAACGGTTGAGTGATACCTGCGTTGTTAACCAGAATATCAACGTGGCCCCACTGAGCTAATAGAGCATCGACCGCTCTTTGGCAGTCATCTTTATCAGTGACATTACAGGCCAGCCCGACATGCTGGGTACCCAAATCCGCAGCAGCCGCCTGCGAAGCCTCAAGATTAAGGTCAAGAATCGCAACCGTTGCCCCATGCTCGGCGAATAGACGAGCCGTCGCTTTACCCAGCCCATTGACTGATGCTGCACCCGTGATTACAGCGTATTTACCTTCAAGAATCCCTGACATTTTCTATATCTCTTGTGTTGGAAAGTGGATAACGACTCACGCCATCCACCTTTTTATTTTTGTGATAACCGCCTCAGTTGAGATGCCGTACTGGTCGTGCAATACAGGCAGAGCGCCGGCGTCTAGAAACTCATCGGGCAGACCCACCATACGGAACGCCGGCGTAACGCCATTTACCATTAATTGGGTCGCCACGGCTTCACCCAGCCCACCAATGATCGAGTGGTTCTCTGCAGTCACAACCATACGCCCCTCTTTGCGACACTCAGCGAGAATGGTCGCGACATCTAGGGGCTTGATGGTCGGACAGTGCAGTACCGCACAGTCGATACCGTCCTTGTGCAACGACTTCGCCGCTTCAAGCGTGCGCATCGTCATAAACCCCGAAGAGATAAACAGCACATCCTTCCCGTCGCGAAGCAACTTGGCTTTGCCTAGCTCAAACTGGTAGTCGTAGTCTTGCAGGACTGAAGGCACGTTACCGCGCAGAAGACGCATATAGACTGGCCCCTTATGGGCCGCGATCGCTTTTGTCGCCTGATAGGTGTCCAGCGCATCACAGGGGTCAACAATGGTCATATTGGGAAGACCACGGAAAATTGCGATATCTTCAGTCGCCTGATGGCTCGGGCCGTAACCTGTTGTTAAGCCCGGCAGTGCACAGACGATCTTGGCGTTAAGGTTATCCTCGGCTATCGCCATGGCGATAAAGTCGTAAGCGCGCCTTGAGGCAAATACCGCATAGGTGGTAGCGAACGGAGTAAAGCCCTCTTTCGCGAGACCGGCCGTGGCGCTAATCATCACCTGCTCTGCCATACCCATCTGGTAGAAACGATCTGGGTAGGCTTTCGCAAACAGGTGCAGGTCGGTGTATTTCGACAGGTCAGCCGTCAGGCCGACGATATCTTCGCGCTCTGCCGCCAGTTCAACCAGCGCCTGACCGAAGGGCGCGCTAACCGTGCCTGCACCCTCAGCAGAGAGCGATGCGATCATCGCAGAAGTGAGCTGACGTTCACTGGCATCTACCGGTTTGCGGGGTTCCCACTTAGATTTACGCCGGCTATTTGGTGCGTATCCGCTCATGCTGGTTTGTCCTCTTCCAGAACCGCTAGGGCTTTATCCCACTCATCTTCATCAACACGAACGAAGTGAGTAATTTCACGTGCTTCCAGGAAAGGAACGCCTTTGCACATTAGCGTGTCACAGATGATTGCGCGCGGCTTGTCGCTATCGTGGCTCCGCGCATTATCGAACGCCGTCAACAGCGCATCCATATCGTTACCGTCCACACGCTGTGTGTACCAGCCGAAGGCTTCAAACTTCGCATCTACAGGTTCAGACGAGAGCATCTGGGTCGAAGCACCATCGGCCTGCTGATTATTGAAGTCGACAATACAGATCAGGTTATCGAGCCTATGGTGAGCCGCTGACATAGCCGCTTCCCAGGTTGAACCCTCGCCTAACTCGCCATCCGACATCAGGTTGTAGATAACGGCGTCGGATCTCTTGCGTTTTAGACCCAGCGCCATTCCGACACCTATACCTAAACCCTGTCCCAGTGAGCCACCCGTGATCTCCATACCCGGTGTATACGATGCCATACCGGACATCGGCAGACGGCTATCATCAGTACCGTAGGTCTCCAGTTCATATTCAGGCAACACTCCCTTCTCAATTAGCACAGAGTAGAGTGCAATGGCGTAATGACCGATAGAGAGCAGGAAGCGATCACGGCCTTCCCACGCCGGATCCTCAGGCCTCATCCTCAGCGCGTGGAAATAGGAGACGGCCAACACATCAGCCACGCCGAGAGCCTGTCCTATGTAACCCTGCTTCTGCACGGCGCCCATCCGTAGCGCTTTGTGGCGAATAGCCCAAGCACGACGTTTCAACTCGGCAAGCAGTCCGCTTCGATCTATTTGAATCATCCAGCTCTCTCTCTGTTTTAATTGAATCCTATTTTTCACCGCCAAGATCCATCAAACAAGCAGTTGCTCGTAAGCATTTATTAAGCTGTGCTTAATTAAAAGACACATTAGAATAAGCTGAGTTAACTCAAAAGTGGTCTAGTCATGTCCCGTGATCCCAGTTTAAACGCCATAACCTACTTCGAATCTGTTGCCCGCCACGGTCGTGTTGCTCGCGCAGCCGAAGAGCTACATGTTTCAGCATCAGCCGTAAGCCAGCAGATTAAGAATCTCGAAGAGCACTTAGGTATCACGCTCTTCCGTCGCGAAAAGCGCCAGCTGAGTCTTACTGCGGAGGGCGAGCAGCTCTATATGGCTGCAACTTCAGCTTTTACACTTCTTCGCGATGCCCGTACATCGATCTCGCGCCAGCGTGAGAGCAATCAGATTATCATGCGCGCTTCGCCCAGTTTCGCTGTACGCTGGCTCGGTCCGCGACTTTCGCACTTCATAGCAGCCCATCCGAGTTGGGACTTCAGGGTAGATGCCTCGCCAGATCCCTCCAACTTCGAGCGCGAGGTAGTCGACCTCGACCTCCGTTACGGCCGAGGTAATTGGCCAGGACTGCACTGTGAGGCGGTGGTCTACGATTATCTTATGCCGATGTGCAGCCCCGATTATCTGGCGGAGCTTTCACAAAGCTGCACCTCAGCAGAGCAGCTTCTAGGAAGAGCGCGGCTTGTTGATAGTGTCAAAACAACGATGCAATGGGATAACTGGCTGGCCAGGCATCGTATTCAGCGCCGCAGTGACACTTCGGCACTGAGATTCGATCGCTCGTCCATGGCAATCCAGCAGGCGGTCAACAGTTTGGGTGTGGTACTCGACTCAACTACCCTGGCACGCGATGAGCTTCTCGATGGCACGCTGGTACCGCTTGCTCCAGAGCTGGGGGCACTGCGCTTTCCAGCCTACTGGATAGTGAGCCCGGCACGACACCAGAGTCGGCACTTAGTTAAAGTTTTTTCTGAGTGGATTAAAGATGAGGCCTCTAGGCACGAGCAGGAGATTAAAGCCTATCTGGCAAAGAGGGGAATTGAGGTTACCGAACATGAGCCCTGATCCGTGCGACGAAAATCCTGACCTCTTTTTTATCCGTCGCCGGACGTGCTAGCTTGCTGGGTACGGGTCCTGACCTACTGAGGAGGACCCGAGCAATAGCTACTGATCAAAGGCTACCTGAACTTTCATTGCGACCTTACGATCAACAGCCACTTCAAACGCATCGCGAAAAGCGTCCAAACCGTAGGTGTGAGTGAGTATTGGCTTAACATCAATCAGCCCAGCCGCCATAAACTCAACCGCTTTATGGAACTCCTGATGGAAACGAAACGAACCGCGCAGTTCAAGCTCTTTAGCAGTGATCGCCATCATTGGCAGGCTCATCGGACCACCAAGGCCCAGCTGCACGATTGCACCGCGGGGACGCATGCAGGTGATTGCGTTAGTTAACGCAGCTTCAGAGCCGGAGCACTCAATTAGAGCATCAACCTGGCCCTTCCCGGAACGCAATACTTCAAAAGCCTCAGGCTGAGTCAGAGAGTTAATGACACTGTCTGCACCGGCCCGCTTGGCGAACTCCAATGTAAAGTCGGAGATATCCACCGCAATCACTTTGGCAGCACCCGCACGGCGGGCCGCCAGAACACACATCACCCCTATCGGACCGCACCCAGTCACCATTACCGTCTTACCAAAAACATTACCAGCGCGACTAACAGCATGGAGACCAACGGATAAGGGTTCAGCCATTGCGGCTTCCTCTGGACTGATACCTCGTGCGGGGACAGCTTGGGATGAATCGATCACTAAGGATGTTCTAAACGCCCCTTGAATGTGGGGGAAGGGCATTGCCGATCCATAAAAACGCATATTCATGCAATGGTTCTGCAGACCCTGTTGACAGTATTCACAGGCTCCGCAGGGCCGCGAGGGTGAAATGGCAACGAGATCACCCACTGCCAACCCCTGCACCTCTGCGCCTAGCTCTGCGATGTAGCCTGACACTTCGTGACCTAAAATCATCGGTTCTTTTAACCGGACATCACCGAATCCACCGTGGTTAAAATAGTGAAGATCAGAGCCACAAATCCCTCCACGGGCCGTGTTAACACGCACCTCTCCCGGTTTCAGCGGTTCTGCATCGATATCAGTCAAACGTATATCTTTTGGGCCGTGGGCAAATATCGCTTTCATCGGTCAGGTCTCTTGTATTGAGTGTCCACAATGTGAACTCACTCTGTTTTTATTCGTTCGAAAGATGGTATACCATCGAAGCCTTAGATAGAACATTTACGCCTCAACTACTTCGGGAACACTATGAAACTTTTTGATCTGACTGGCCAGACCGCTCTTGTGACCGGGTCTTCAATGGGTATAGGTTTCGCGCTGGCTCGGGGCCTTGCTCAGGCCGGTGCTCGCGTGGTTATCAATGCACGCAATCCGGAGAAGTTGGAGGAGGCGCGACAATCTCTGGCAGGTGAAGGATACGATATTGAAACGCTCAGTTTTGATGTGACTGACGCGCAGGCTGCTAAATTGGCAATCGACAAGTTCGAACTTGAGAAGGGGCCGATCTCAATTCTGATAAACAACGCCGGTATGCAGTTTCGCACACCACTCGAGGAGTATCCGGTGGAGACCTTCGACCATCTAATGCGTACCAACGTTAATTCAATATTTTATGTCAGCCAGCCAGTCGCTAAGCACATGATCGCGCGTGGCTACGGCAAGATAGTCAATATCGCTAGTGTTCAAACGGCGATGGCACGTCCAGGCATTGCCCCCTACACCACCTCTAAGGGTGCAGTCGCCAACCTGACTAAAGGTATGGCGACAGACTGGGCAAAGCACGGATTAACCTGCAACGCGATTGCTCCGGGATATTTCGATACACCGCTCAATGCAGCTTTAGTTGCGGACCCAGAGTTCTGTGCTTGGATTAACAAAAGAACCCCCACCGGACGCTGGGGGCAGATAGATGAGCTGGTGGGCGCATGTATCTTCTTAACTTCACCTGCCTCCAGTTTCGTCAACGGCCAGACAATTTTTGTAGATGGCGGTATGACCGCTTGCCTATAAAGGCCGCTTTTAAATTTATTCGGTCTGCGTGACCTATCGATAGGGAGTGAATGGTATGAATGTAGTCGTGGTTGGACTCGGCTCTATGGGATACGGTGCAGCCAGTAATTGCGCCAAAGCTGGGTTGAATACCTGGGGATTTGACCTCAATCCTGGCGCTGTTGAACGTTTTACTGCTGAATACGGACAAGGCACAAGCTCTTGGGATGATATTGAAACGATTGATGCACTTGTTCTATTCGTGGTCAATGCTCAGCAAGCGCAAAGTGTACTTTTCGACTCCCCGGCCATGACAAAACTCGCCCACGGTGCCGCGGTTATAAATTGCGTCACTATTCCACCCTCTAAGGCTGTAGAGCTGGCCGAGAAAGTTTCAGCCGCGGGCTTCGGGTACATAGACGCACCTGTAAGCGGCGGCGCAGCCAAAGCTGCCAGTGGCGATATGTCGATCATGGCATCAGGCGCAGCCGAGACTATGGCGAACATTAAACCCGTCTTTGACGCGATCTCCGCGAATGTCTTCGATCTAGGGAGTGAACCGGGTAATGGTTCGCGCATGAAGCTCATCAATCAGTTGCTAGCCGGAGTTCATATAGCCTCGACGGCCGAAGCCTTAAACATGGCGGCCTCCTATGATATGGACCTGCAACAGGTGTTTGAGATCATCACCAAGTGCGCCGGTAACTCTTGGATGTGGGAGAACCGGGGACCACACATCGTTAACGGGGACTACACGCCACTATCGACCGTCGATATTTTTGTAAAAGATATGGGCATTGTCACCGATGAAGCCTCGCTCAAAGGCGTTGAAACGCCGCTGTCAAAAACCGCGCTGGCACTCTATAAGGAGGCTTCACAGAGTGGACTTGGCCTTGAGGATGACAGTGCCATTGTAAAAATCTTAGCCGAAAAGTCCGGCATCAAAGTACCGGGAATGAAGTCATGAAGTTAGGGTGTATTGCAGACGACTTTACCGGAGCCACTGATCTAGCAGGGCTGCTTCGCCGAAGCGGCGCTTCAGTTAAGCTCCATTTTGGTCTTCCTGACCACCCCTGCGATGGCAGTGCAGATATCGAAATCGTTGCATTAAAATGTCGTACCGAGCCCGTCGCCAAGGCCGTTGCAGATTGCTCGCAAGCGGCACACTGGCTACTCGCAGGCGGGGCAGAGTCGCTCTATTGGAAATACTGTTCAACATTCGACTCCACTGCACAGGGTAATATTGGTCCAGTGGCTGAGGCGTTGATGTCGATCACGGGGCAAACTCAGGCTCTCTATTGCCCGGCGTTCCCAGAGAACGGTCGTTCGGTATTTATGGGCAATCTCTTTGTTGGCGAACAGCTACTCAGCGAGTCGAGTCTCAAAGATCATCCGTTAACGCCCATGACAGACTCCAATCTCGTCCGTGTACTTCAACCGCAAGTTAACGGCAGTGTGGGACTGTGGAACCGTATTCAGCAGGCAGATAACCAGCCGATACCTGATACGACACACATCATTGCGGACGCGGTAGAGTTTAACGACCTAGTGCGTCTAATTGAGAAGACACCTGAGTCTGTACTACTGACCGGTGGTAGTGCGCTGGCACTGCCTATCCCTGATAAGCTCGGCTTGAGCTCTACAGATCCAGTTGCTGACCCACAGCCTGCTAAACGCGCCATCATCTTCAGTGGTAGCTGCTCACAGATGACCAATAGACAGGTCAGCGAGTGGAAAGCCTCGAATCCAAGTTATCAACTCAAGCCGAGCGAACTCAATGCAGAGGCACTAGAGCAGTGCCTTAACTGGATCGACAACCTTGGCGCCAATGAAGTCGGCCTCGTTTACGCTACAGATACCCCAGAGGCGGTTAAAGCGTCCCAGGCAAAGCTCGGGGTAGCTGCAGCGGGCGAACTGGTTGAGCAGGCGATGGCGACACTGGCGCAGCAGGCCTACACTCGGGGTGTGCGTCGCTTTGTTGTGGCGGGTGGTGAAACGTCAGGGGCAGTGACTCAAGCACTGGGGGTGCGTGAAGTACTCATTGGTAAAGAGATCTGCCCGGGTGTACCTTGGGTCTACTCAGGAAGCGACAAGGACACCGTTGCACTGGCGCTCAAGAGTGGTAACTTCGGCTCACCGACTTTCTTTAAAGATGCACTGAGCCTACTGGATTAAGTCATGGATATTCGCGAACAACTCTGCGAACTCGGCCTAAGCCTGTATAACCGGGGGCTGACCCACGGCAGCACAGGCAACCTCTCAGCGCGCTTACCCGATGGCAATATTATTGTCACGCCAACCGGCTCATCGCTCGGTCGCCTGACACCCGAGGGGCTAAGTGTTATCAGCCCCAATGGAGAGTTGATTTCGGGCGCTAAACCGACCAAAGAGGTGCCACTGCACCAAGCTTTTTATAGTACCCGTGGAGATAAAGCTGGTGCTGTTGTGCATCTGCATAGCTGTCACTCCACTGCACTATCACTGCTGCCGACTGAGGATGAGACAGATTGGCTACCCCATCTCACCCCGTACGGCATTATGCAGCTCGGCAAAGTACGCCTACTGCCCTACTACATTCCTGGCAGCCCCGAGATTGGCAAAGCCATTACGGGACTGGCCGGCAAACATGCCGCGGTGATGCTAGCCAACCACGGTCCAGTAGTGACTGCAAAGAACATAGAAGCTGCGGTCTATGCCGCTGAGGAGTTAGAAGCCACGGCTAAATTGGCTTTCCTGACTCGAGCACTTGAACCCAATGGACTCACGCCAGAGCAGGTTGATGCACTGGTACGACAATATAACGTGGAGTGGAACTGATGCCAGCTTTCTCGGCAAACCTAGGTTTTCTTTGGACTGACCGTCCCTTGGCAGATGCTATTCGCGCGGCTAAGGCCGCAGGTTTCGACGCTGTCGAGTGTCACTGGCCCTACGGTGAACCACTGGCTGATATCCAAGCAGCGCTGAGCGACACCGGGCTACAAATGCTAGGGCTAAATACCGTACGAGGTCCCCTAAATGCTGGCATGGCGGCACTCCCCGAGCGTGTTGCTGAAGCACGCGAGGCGATTGATCAAGCGATCGCCTACGGTAGTGCAATTGGCGCAGCGAGTGTTCACGTAATGGCAGGGCAATCGGAGGGTGAGCTAGCTCAAACAACCTACCTAGAGAATCTGCGTTACGCCTCAGAACAGGCTGCAAAACAAGGTATGTCGATTCTTATTGAACCGCTCAACCCTTTTGATATGCCGGGGTACTTTTTGCGCGATACCCTGCACGCGGTCGAGCTCCTCGAAATGCTTAACCTACCCAACGTCAAACTCATGTTCGACTGCTACCACGTGGGACGCACAGAGGGCGACGTGCTCGGTCGCTTCGACGCTTGCCTGCCGTTTATTGGGCATGTGCAGTTCGCTTCTGTGCCCGACCGCGGCGCACCAGATCACGGTGAGGTCAACTACGACGAGGTATTTGCTCACATCGACCAGAGTGGCTGGACCTCACCGCTGGGGGCTGAATACAAGGTTGCAGGAAGTACAGAAGAGACTCTGGGCTGGCTTCCAGCCTTTGGTAACTAAACTGTGCTCGAGGTTTTTCTAAACACACTGCCATTTTTTGGCCTCATCGCGCTCGGCTTTCTTGCCGCGTTTAGCGGCAACTTTACGCGCGAGGCGACAGCTTACCTGACCAAGTTCGTATTCTACTTCCCGCTCTCAGCGATGATATTTAATTTCGCCTCCGAGCTAAGTCTGGGGGAGATCTTCGAGCTTAAGTTCACCGCCGCCTACCTTATCGGATCCTTCGCTGTCTACCTTGGCACAATCTGGCTCAGACGCCTACAGGGCGATAGCTTTGAACTGGCACTAGTTAGCGGACACTGTTCGGTAATCGGCAACATGGGCTGGATGGGGCTCGCTATGCTACCTATCCTGCTTGGTAAGGAGTCCATCCCCTACGTCATCATGGTGCTGATCTGCGATCTGGTAGTTTTCTACCCGCTAGCCGTCAGTCTTATTGTGGGGAACCGTAAAGGACACCTTGATATCAAGCTAATAGCCAGCGTGCTGGCAGGTCTACTAAAGAATCCGATGGTGCTATCTATTGGACTCGGCTTGAGTTGGTCCGCGCTAGATATACACACACCCGATACGCTGCACCAGTTCTTGGTCATTCTAGCGGGTGCCTCGACACCGGGTGCTTTGTTCGCTATCGGAGCATCCATGATGTATGCCCAGCGCGGAGGCTACGGCACTACGGCACTGATATCAGCGAACAAACTTTTCGTACATCCCTTTGCGGTTGCCCTTACAGCTATCCTGATATTTGATCTAACAGAGTTTCAAGCGGCAGTACTGGCAGCCTGTGCGGCGATGCCGGTGGCTGGCAATATTTATATGCTAGTCAGCCACTACAACATCCCATCAGATCGAGTCTCCTTCTCGATCTTGGTATCGACTGTAGTTAGTATCCTGACCATCCCTATTATTATCGGTATCGCATTTAACTAGCAGACGTTTTTGACAGTAACAAACAAGGGAAGCGAGCGGAGTATGAGCAAGATCATAAAAATAACAAACCAACTCTTCCAAGTCCCCCTGACCGAAACCCTGGTAGATGCAAAGCACGGTGACCACACTCACTTCGAGCTTGTAACCTGCACAATCGATCTAGACGATGACAGAACGGGGACTGGGTACACCTATACGGGAGGCAAGGGCGGCCATGCAATTCTGGCCATGCTGGAGTACGACCTTAAACCCTTCCTTTTAGGCAAAGATCCAACGGATGTCGAAGCCTTATATGAATCGATGCAGTGGCACGTTCACTATGTCGCCCGCGGCGGTATCGCGTCCTTCGCCATATCGGCAGCCGATATAGCACTCTGGGATCTGCGCTGTAAAAGTTCTGGCCTGCCTCTTTGGCGTATGGCTGGAGGCGCGTCAGACCGCTGTAAAGCCTATGGTGGCGGTATTGATCTTGGGTTCGATATGGATAAACTTCTTAGCAATATGCAGGGCTACTTGGATCAGGGTCTCAATGGCGTCAAGCTCAAGGTCGGACGTCCGAGCATCGCAGAAGATATCGAGCGCGTTGCTGCTGTTCGCCAACTGATCGGCCCCGAGAGAGCGCTTGCTGCAGATGCCAACTACTCTATGAGCGTTGAGCAGGCTATTTTAGCGGCTCGTGGATTTGAGCCGCATAATCTGCTCTGGTTTGAAGAGCCTACGATTCCCGATAACTATCTCGGTTTTGCTCAAATCGCTGAGACGACTGGTGTGCCTCTGGCAATGGGCGAGAACCTGCATACTATTCACGAGTTTGAGATGGCATTCGAGCAAGCAAAGCTGGGTTTCATTCAGCCCGATGCCTCTAATTGTGGCGGTATTACGGGATGGCTGCAGGTTGCAGAGATGAGCCGCCAATATGGGATACCGGTATGCAGCCACGGGATGCAGGAGCTGCACGTCAGCCTGCTCAGCGCACAACCCAATGCAGGCTGGCTTGAAGTGCACTCCTTCCCGATTGATCAATACACCGAGCGACCGCTGCTAATTGATAACCATATGGCGGTGGCACCTAACGAGCCGGGCACCGGAGTGCGATTTAACTGGGCAAAATTGCGGGAGGCGGATCAACGTATGCAGTCGATAGGAACTAGAGCTTAATGACGCGACCCGTCGCAATTGATCGCTCTATAGCGTCCACTACACGTAGATTCTGCATCCCATCGAATGCGCTGACTTTTGGGGCTACCAACCCCTGTGCCAGATCGCAAAAGTGCTCGAGCTGCAGTATCAACGGATCCTGACGCTCTATCGGGTGCACCGAACATTCAAACTCTTTCCACCAAGAGCGTTCGCACCCATCCGCGTAGCGTTTGATCCGCATCGTCGGCACAGAGAGCGTACCCTGGGTACCTGAAACCACATAACAATCCTCATCGTCATAGGTGGAGTAGGATGGGTTTTCCTGTGCAGTCTGTTCCCAACTGCGCGCGGACGCTGCCGTATCCGACAGCAAAAATGTAGCGAGCGCTCCACTGGCAAAGCGGAACAGAATCGCCGCAGTATCTTCAACCTCGAACTGCCGGGTCGCGTTGGACGCCAGAGCTTCAACAGCCTCGATCTCCCCTGCGATTTGACGCAAGTTCCCAATCTCGTGGATGAGGTTGATCAGGATCGGACCACCGCCCTTTTTCGTTCTCCAAGGTCCAGCGTCAAAATAGTGATCAGGCTTATAAAAGGTAGCACTGCCCTGTATTCCAACTAACTTGCCAAGCACACCCTCTTTTACGATTCGCTCAGCCTCTCGCATGATCGGACTGTGCGCACGATGATGCCCAACCAAAACGCGCCCGGATTTAGCATCGACAAGCTGAACCAGCTTTTGCGCGGTTTCAAGACTGTCCGTCACAGGCTTCTCAACCAGCACGGTCAAGCCAGCCTCAACACACTCAGTCGCTTGTTGCGCGTGCAGATGATTTGGGGTCGCCAGAATAATCGCGTCTGCCAAATTGGCTCGAAGGACAGATCCCAAATCCGAGAAGTGCTGCCCAGGCAAACTAGACGCATACTCAGCAGCTTCTGGGGTAGGATCGATGGTGGCCGCCAAACTGCAGCGTTCACTCTGGAGTATCCGCTGGATATGCTCGCGACCGATCAAACCACAACCAGCAACGGCTATACGCACAGGTGACATTGCG
>Ga0209955_1000398_pt1 | contig 15489 bp, 18 predicted proteins | sample SalPonA_A_H2O_MG_FD_185716 | JGI IMG/M metagenome (GOLD analysis project Ga0209955, IMG submission 185716) | Water microbial communities from South San Francisco under conditions of wetland restoration - Salt Pond MetaG R2A_A_H2O_MG (SPAdes)... | ecosystem: Environmental > Aquatic > Non-marine... | reverse complement strand
AAATCCAAATGAGCTAACTATAACTTATAGTGTTTTAGATAGCACAGGTGTAAAAATTGATATTTATAATTTAAGTATTAATGATATTGCATTTGTTTTTTAAAATAATGTAATTTATCTGTAACTTTTAAGTATAAGTTTTAAAACTATTTAGTAGAATTTTAAATATTTAAAAAAGGAGTTACATTTATGAAAAAATTATTAAGTTTAGCTGTTGCTTCATCACTAGTTTGTGGAGTAGCATTTGCTAAAGAAATTAAAGTAGGTGCAATCATGCCTATGTCGGGTCCATTAGCTGCATATGGACAAGTAACTAATTTAGGTTTAGAGCTTGCAAATAAAATGCAACCAAAGTTAGCTAATGGTGATACAATCAAAATTGTATTATTAGATAATAAAGGTGATAAAGTTGAAACTGCAAATGCAACTACAAGACTTATTTCTTCTGATGGTGTTGTTGCAATTTTAGGTGCTTTAACTTCTACTAATACAGCTCAAGCTATTGCAATTGCTGATAAGAAAAAAGTTCCAGTTATAGCATCTGTTGCAACTAATGATAAATTAACTGCAAGAAGAGATTTCGCTAACAGAGTTTGTTTTACAGATTCATTCCAAGGTGAAGTTGTTGCTAATTACGCAAAAGAACAAGGTTATAAAACGGCAGTTACAGTAGTTGACCAAGCACAAGTTTATTCTTTAGGTTTATCTAAAGCTTTTCAAAAAGCATTTAAAGATAACGGTGGAAAAATATTAAAGAAAATTATGGTTACATCAGGAGACAAAGATTTTAAAGCAGTTGTTTCTCAAATTAAACAATTAAATCCTGATTTCTTATTCTTACCTTTATACCATCCTGAAGCATCAATGATTGCAAGACAGTCAAAACAATTAGGTTTAGATAAACCTATGTTTAGTGGAGATGGTGTAGCTAACCAAACATTTATTGACTTAGGTGGTAAAGCTGTTGAAGGTTACATGTTTACAGACTTCTTTGACTCTACTAATCCTCCTTCAAAAACATCAGCTGATTTTGTTGCCTTCCATGAAAAAGAAACGGGTAATAAAGAAATGAATTCATTTACAGCATTAGGTGCTGATACGTATAATGTATTGGTTGCTGCTATGAATAGATGTGATGATCCAACTAATTCTGTTTGTGTAAATAATGAGATTAAAAAGACTAAAAACTTTGATGGTGTTTCTGGACTAATCACAATTGACAAATCTGGTAATGCAAGTAGATCAGCAGTTATTAAAGAGATTAAAGACGGTAAAGCTGGATATAAAGCTACAGTTAACCCTTAATAATCTACTTTTATAAAGTTCAGTAGGTTTCTACTGAACTTTTTTTATGAAATATTTCAAATATTTTAATTTAAGAAAGAGAAACTATTTCTTTATTTTTTTTAAGTTAATGTGTTAGTTTAGGAGACTATATGGATTTTACAATTTTTATGCAACAGATGGTTAATGGATTTTCTCTAGGATCAATGTATGCATTAATAGCTATTGGTTATACAATGGTATATGGAGTTTTAAGACTCATCAATTTTGCTCATGGCGATATTATGATGGTAGGAGCATTTTCAGCTTATGTTTTTGTTTCAGTTTTACAATTGCCTTTTTCTTTAGCTGTATTATTAGCTGTTGTTTGTGCTAGTTTACTTGGGGTTTTAACTGATAAAATCGCATATAAACCTTTGAGAGAAGCTCCGAGAATATCTTTATTAATTACAGCAATCGGTGTTTCATTTTTTTTAGAAAACACATTTACTGTTTTTGCTGGTGGAGTTCCAAGAGCATTTCCAGTTCCTGAATATATGGAAAATATTATAAATATTTCAAATGTGACATTTTCTGTTTCATCAATTATAGTTCCTATCGTTACCTTAGGACTATTATTATCTATATTATTTGTCTTGTACAAAACTAAATATGGTATGGCAATTAGAGCTTTGTCTTTTGATATTAAAACTGTAAACCTTATGGGAGTTGATGCTAATACAATAATTGCTATAGTATTTGCTTTAGGTTCTGCATTAGCAGCTGTTGGAGGTATTTTTTGGGCAGTTAATTATCCTTCAGTAGAGCCTATGATGGGTGTGTTAGTTGGATTAAAAGCATTTGCAGCAGCTGTTGTAGGTGGTATTGGTTCTGTTACAGGTGCTGTTTTAGGTGGTTTTATAATCGGATTTACAGAAGTTGTAGTAATTGCATTCTTCCCTGAATTAGGTGGTTATAAAGACGCATTTGCATTTATTTTCTTAATATTTGTACTATTGTTTAAGCCTACAGGAATTATGGGTGAAGATTTAGAAAAGAGTAGGTTCTAATTATGGTTAATGATACAATTTTTACTAAACAAAGATTAATAAATCTTGGATTAATTATCACAGCAATTTGGTTTACTTGGTTCGCTCAAAATACATTTGATGAATATACAGTTAGGATTATCAATAATGTTGCTATTTTTATAATCCTAGCAGTATCATACAACCTAATCAATGGTGTTACTGGACAATTTTCCCTAGAGCCAAATGGATTTGTAGCTATAGGTGCTTATGTGACTGCAATTTTAATAGTTGATGCTGATACTATGTTATATCAGTATGATATTGAAGATCCATCTCAATGGGTTTTAGCATTACAAACTGAATTTATTTGGGCATTGTTAATTGCAGGTATATTTACAGCATTAATTGCTTTGGCATTGTCTTTTCCTGTTTTTAGAGTTAGGGGAGATTATTTAGCAATTGTAACATTAGGTTTTGGATTTATTATTAAAATTTTAGCTATTAATAATCCACAAATTACAAATGGTTCTTTAGGTATTAATGATATTCCTGAGTTTTCAAATCTATATTGGACAGGTGGAATTACTATTTTAACTGTTTTAGCTATTTTAAATATTATATACTCAAAATTTGGTAGGGCAATGAAAGCTGTTAGAGATGATGAAGATGCAGCAACTGCTATGGGTATAAATACTTTTAAAATTAAGACATTAGCATTTACAACATCAGCATTTTTTGAAGGAATAGGTGGTGGATTATTAGCTGCTTTATTAACATCAATTAGTCCTGATTTATTTACATTCTTCTTAACATTCCAATTGTTAATTATAATTGTTCTTGGAGGACTAGGTTCTACAACTGGAGCTATTTTAGGAACAATATTTGTAATGGCTGGTTTAGAATGGATGAGATTCTTGGATGAGCCAATGAATATTTTAGGGTTCCAAACTGAGGGAACACCTGGTATGAGAATGGTTGTATTCTCATTAATTTTAATTATTGTAATGCTATTTGCTAGAGAAGGTTTAACAGGTAAAAAAGAGTTATTTGACTTTAAATTCTTCAAAAAGTTAAGAGGAGATAAAAAATGATTTTAGAAATTTGTGATATAACTAAGAAATTTGGTGGAATTACAGCTATAAATGAAACTTCTTTTAACATAAAACAAAATGAAATATATGGACTTATAGGACCAAATGGTGCTGGTAAAACTACTATGTTTAATATTATAACAGGAAATTATGAACCCACAAGTGGTCAAGTTAAATTTCATGGACAAAGAATAGATGGTCTAAAACCTCATAAAATTGTTCATAGGGGAATTGCTAGAACATTTCAAAATATTAGACTTTTTAATTCGATGACAGTTTTAGAAAATATTTTAATAGGTTTTGATTACCAAGCTGAATATACTTATTTTGAAGCAATATTAAGACTTCCTAGATATTTTAAAGAAGAAAGAAGAATTAAACAAAGAGCATTTGAAATTATGACTGTATTAGGACTTGAAGATTATGCTGATGAGATGGCAACTTCATTATCATATGGTCAACAAAGAAAAGTTGAAATTGCAAGAGCATTAGCAGCTTCACCACAGCTTTTACTTTTAGACGAACCAGCTGCTGGAATGAATCCTCAAGAAACAGAAGAATTAGCTCAATTATTTTTCAAAATTAGAGATGATTTTGACGTAACAATTTTATTAATAGAACATGATATGAAATTTGTAAATAAATTATGTGATAGAGTAATGGTTTTAGATTATGGTAAGACAATATTTGAAGGTCATATTAAAGATGCAATAAACGATGAAGAAGTAATTAAAGCTTATTTAGGAGATTTCAAACATGCTTAGTGTTAAGAATTTAGAAGTATATTATGGTTTGATTAAAGCTGTAAAAGGCGTAGACTTTGAAGTAAATGCTGGACAAATCGTTTCATTAATTGGTAGTAATGGGGCTGGTAAAACTTCTACTCTACAATCTATTGTAAATGACGTTAAGAAAAAAGGTAATATTGTTTTTAATGATGTTGATATTTCAAACCATAAAACACATAAGATTATTAAAGAGGGTATATCTTTAGTTCCTGAAGGTAGAAGAGTTTTTCAAAACCTAACTATTGAAGAAAATCTTAGAATGGGTGCTTTTAATAATGATGAGTTATATGAAGAATATCAAGAAAAGATGTTTAAACTTTTTCCTAGATTAATTGATAAGAAAGGTCAACTAGGTGGTACAATGAGTGGTGGGGAACAACAAATGTTAGCAATTGCAAGGGCTTTAATGAATTCTCCAAAGCTTTTAATGCTCGATGAACCATCACTAGGTTTAGCTCCTAAGATAGTTGGAGAATTATTTGAAACAATAGTTAAGCTTAAAGAAGAAGGTATTACAATTTTATTAGTTGAACAAAATGCTTTTGCTGCACTAGAAATTTCAAATTATGCTTATGTTTTGGAAAATGGTCAAGTGGCTTTACAAGATGATGCTAAAGTATTAATAAATTCAAATGAAATTAAAAAGAAATACCTTGGAGGATAGATTTTAAAATCTTTAAATCTGATGAAAAAATTGAACTATAATATGATTATATTTTCACTTTTGATGCTATATATTTTAGCTGATATAGTACATACATATTATTTTAAATAAAAGGAATTACAATGACAACTGCAAGAATTTTATGGACTACTGATAATAAAGAAACATCAATGAATATGGTTTGTTTATATGCTCATAACGCTAAAAAGCTTGGATGGGTAGATGAAGTAGAGGTTTTAATTTGGGGTGCATCTCAACAATTAGTAGCTAATGATGAAGAAGTTTCTTCAAAAGTTAAAGCTATGATAAAAGATGGTGTGAAGGTAATTGCCTGTCAAAAGTGTGCTGAGAACTTAGGTATTTATGATAATTTAAAATCTTGTGATATGGAAATATATTACACAGGTGAATTACTAAGTTCTTGGTTAAATCAAAAAGAAAATATAATTTCTGTTTGATTTAATTTTGAATTACAAATAAAGCTAAATAAATACAAATTCCCATAACAGAACTAACTGTTAAAGCTAAGAAAATTGACATACCGATTTTCTTATGATTTGTATTTTCAAAGGCTTTATATCCTGCTAGTTTAAATCTTTTGTATGATGATATAAATAAATACAACCATCCACCAACAGCTAAAATTGCAATTATTATATGAATAATTAGAAAAATTAATATTGTTTCATAAGAAAAATAACTAGTTTTTGCAAATTGTGAAAATACTCCAGTTATTCTTACACCAATTTCAAAAAATACCGTAATAACTAAAGCTGTAGTTAATATAATTCCTTGAGAAATAAAATGTAATTGGTATTTCTTTTTAATTGCAAAATAAATACTTACCAAAAGCAGTATAGGCATTACAGCAAAATAAACTGTAATAATGTCCATAAATAAAGGAGCTTGTGTTCCTAGAAATCCTATTTTATCAAACAAATTTATACTTTAAATACTGGTTTTTTAATATCTTTATCTATAAAGATAAAACCAAATGGTATTAAAGATAAAATAAACATTTTAATAGAAAATTTAATATTCCATTTATCTCTAGTTGTTACTTCAAATAAGAAAATACAAAAAATGATAAATAAAACTCCATGACCCATACCTACGTATTTTACAGGTAGTGGATTGTCTCCTATATATTTTATTGGCATAGCAATAAAAACTAAAATCAAATATGAAATACCTTCTAGTAAAGATATAATTCTAAATCTTGAGTGAGCTGTGTTAAACATATTAATCCTTTAAAATTTCAAAATTATAATTAAAAAAAGTTACAAAATCTTTAACAGTTAAATATAATTAGTAAATATTTTAGATAAAATACAGCATGAAAGAAACAATCAGTTTAAATGACAAAGTTGACAAACTTATAGATCAGTACAATTTCCTACTTGCAGAAAACCAAAAATTAAAAATGCAAATAGAATTATTAAAAGATGAAAATGATTCTTTAAAGAGAAATAATCAAGATATGTTTCTAAAAATAGATAGCACACTAACATTACTAGATAAAAAAGAAATAGGGTAATACTTGAAAAAAGAAGAAGTAACTTTTATAATTGATAACTTAGGATATACAGTAAGTTTAGAAGAAAAAATCAAAGATGAGTTGTTAAAACATTTAGATGTTCATAAAAACAATTCCACAAAAGACTTATTCGCAGCATTTATTAAATTATCAAAAGAATACAACCAGTTTAAAGATGAAATAAACAAAATTGATGAAAAATTAAAAAGATTTTCTTAATATATGTTTTATTATGAATTAGCCCTTTTAAAATCTCCCCTAACTCCCCTTACTTTTCAATGTGAAAAAGAACTTCAAATTGGTCAATTAGTAAAAATTGGTTTAAGAAATAGAAAAAAATTAGATGATGCTGTTGTTGTAAAAGAAGTTGAAAAACCAACATTTAAATGTTCAGATATACAAGAAATTACCTCTTTTTATTTTGATGAAAAAATGATTGAAGTTGCAAAGTTTATATCTCAATATTACGTTTGTAGTTTAGGTGAAGCTTTAAGTGTATATGTTCCTTTTAATAAAAATGTTGAAAAATTAGACTTAAATGAAAAATTTGATTGTGATATTGAACTTTCAAAAGAACAAAATGAAGCATTTGAGTTTTTAAATGAAAAAAGACAAGCTTTACTTTTTGCAAATACAGGCGCTGGAAAAACTGAAATTTACATAAAAACAATAGAAAAACATCTAAATGAAAATGGTCAGGCTGTTTTATTAATGCCTGAAATATCACTAACTCCTCAAATGCAAAAAAGATTGGAAAAAGTATTTGGTGATAGTGTCGCTATTTGGCACTCAAAAATTTCAAAAAAGAAAAAAGAACAAATATTAGAAAATCTTTTAAGTGGAAAGTTAAAACTAATTGCAGGAGCAAGATCTGCATTATTTTTACCTTATAAAAATTTATCTTGTATAATAGTTGATGAAGAGCATGATGATTCATATAAAAATGATTCAAAGCCTAGATTAAATGCAAAAGATTTAAGTATATATATTGCTAAAAAATATAATATACAACTTATTTTAGGAAGTGCTACAGCTTCTTTAGGAAGCTTTACGAAATTACCATATTTTAGACTTACTAAAACCTATTTTAATTCAAATAAAAAATACTATTTTGATGATACTGATAGTAATTTATCTGATAAAATTATAAATAAAATTAAATCTGTACTAAACGAAAATAAACAAGTAATTATATTTTTACCTACTAGAGCAAATTATAAATATCAAATTTGTACTTCATGTGGAAAATCCGTAGAGTGTCCTTATTGTTCAGTTTCTATGAGTTTACATAAAAATGATTTAGCTTTAAAGTGTCACTACTGTGGTTATGCTCAACAAATTCCTAAATCTTGTCCATCATGTCCTAATGGAATTATTCATAATTTAAGGGTAGGAACTGCTCAAATACAAGAAGAATTACAAGAAATTTTTAAAGATAAAGTAATTAAAAGATTTGATAGGGATGTCGTTAGAACTGATAAGCAGTTAAAAGACATTTTAAATGATTTTAATAAAGATAAAATAGATATTTTAGTTGGAACTCAAATGCTTTCTAAAGGACACGATTATCATAATGTTAAATTAGCTGTAGTTCTTGGAATAGATTCTGTACTAAACATGAATTCATATAAATCAAGGGAAAAAGCACTATCTTTACTTATTCAAATATCAGGTAGAAGTGGAAGAAAAGATGATGGTGAAGTTATAGTTCAAACAAAAAACCAAGAGTTCTTTTCACATTATTTACTTCAAAGTGATTATAAAGAATTTTTAGAAGGTGAAGTTGAATTTAGAACAGATTTATATCCTCCTTCAATTAAGATGGCAAGAATAATTTTTGCCCATACAAATGGTCTAAAAGTTAAAGAAGAACTAGATAAATATGTATCTATTTTAAAACAAAAAGAAAATATAGAAGTAATAGGCTTTGGACAAAGTCCTATTTTTAAAATGGCAAATAAATTTAGATATGAAATTTTACTTCGATCTTCCAATATTAAAGCACTTTTACAAGCATTACATAGTGTAGATTCTACAATGGCTTCTATAGATATGGATACTATTTTCTAGGCTTAAAGATTTATTAGTTTTAGTTATAGTATAATGCCCAAAATTTTTAGGAGAACTTATGGCTTATACAAAAGATGAATTTAAAAAATTAGTAGAAGATATTCAATCACAATCATGGTACAGAAATCCAATTGGATTTGGTATCGCAAAAATAGATAGAGGGCAATTAAACCCTGAAAAAGTTTTACAAGCAAACTACCCATTAATTAACTGGGAAGAAAACTACGGAAGTGCAGCTATTTTATTAAATGCTTTAAAAACAGCTGGTGAAGATGTAGATACTTCAAAATCTGAATTAGTATGTAAACTTTCTGATACATTTTTAACAGAATGTATTGAAGCATTTAGACCTTATATCCCAGAAGCAAAAGGTGAAGATCACAAAAATGTTCAAGTTATTTCAACTTTAGCATCTTTACCAATTGATTCAGGACTTACAGCTGATGATTACAGAGTAGTATTTATTTTTGAAGATGAAGCTCCATTAAGTGCTGAAACAGTATATTTAAAATTATATGCTTTATCAACTGGAAAAGCGCCTTTAAGAAGCTTAAATCTAAATGGTGCATTTGGTCAATTACAAAACTGCGCATGGGTTGGAAATCAACCAATTGAATTAGACTGGTTAAGAGCAAATGAAATTGCATTAAAATTATCTGGTAAATATCCATCAATTACTAAAGTTGATAAATTCCCACAATTCTTAGATCACGTAATTCCTGCTGATAACACAAGAATTTTAGATACAAACAAAGTTAGAATGGGAGCTCAATTAGCTGCTGGAACTACTGTTATGCCAGGTGCTGCTTATATTAACTTTAATGCAGGAACAGAAGGTGCTGTAATGGTTGAAGGTAGAATTTCATCAAGTGCAAAAGTTGGAAAAGGTTCTGATGTTGGTGGTGGTGCTTCTATTCTTGGAGTATTAAGTGGAACTGATGGTGTTCCTGTTACTATTGGAGATAATACATTATTAGGTGCAAATTCTTGTACTGGTACTTCAATTGCTGATTCTTGTATTTTAGATGCTGGTGTAACTATCTTACCAGGAACTAAAATTACATTATCTGAAAAAGCTGTTGAGGCATTAAAAGAGATTAATCCAGGTGCTGAAATTTCAACTTCTATGAAAGGTTCTGATTTCCAAAACATCAATGGAGTACACTTTAGAGTAAACTCAGTAACTGGACAAACTGTTGCTATGAGATCAACTAGAGAAGTTAAATTAAACGCTGACTTACACTAATTTTAAACTTATATAAACTATTAAAAATGGCAATTATTGCCATTTTTAAAAATCCCTACAAAAAAGATTTTTTATGATTGAACTTATTAATATATCAAAAGGTTATCCTACAAGCCAACTTTACAGTGATTTAAGTCTAAGACTAAACCCTGGAAACAAAATAGGATTGGTTGGAAGAAACGGAACTGGTAAATCTACATTATTTAAACTGATTTTAGGTGAAGAATCTGCTGATTCAGGTGAAATTGCAATTCCAAAAGGTTATAAAATTGGAGCTTTAAAACAGTATTTTGATTTTACCGAAAAAACATTGATTGATGAAACAGCACTTGCTTTAAGTGAAGAAGATAAATATAATATTTACAAAGCTGAAAAGATTTTATTTGGATTAGGATTTAGTGAAGCAGATTTACAAAAAGAGCCTAAGTCTTTTTCAGGTGGTTATCAAATTAGAATTAACCTTGCAAAACTACTTTTAACAGAACCAAATATGCTTTTACTTGATGAGCCTACTAACTACCTTGATATTTTGTCAATTAGATGGTTAAAGGCTTTTTTAAAATCATTTCAAGGTGAAGTAATACTTATTACCCATGATAGAGAATTTATGGATAGTGTTTGTACTCATACTTTAGGAATTATTAGAAGAAGTGCATTTTTAATTCAAGGTGGAACAGAAAAGTTTCACGAGCAATTAGCTGCAAATGAAGAACACCATGAAAAACAAAAAATTGCTCAAGATAAAAAGATTAAAGATTTAGAAGAATTTATCGCTAAAAATAAAGCTAGAGCAGCAACTGCAACATTGGCTCAATCAAAAGTTAAAATCTTAGAGAAAATGGAAATACTTGATGATATTCAATATGATGCTAATTTAGAGTTTGATTTTAATTATAAAGATAGTGCTGCTAAATTTTTACTTGAAGTAAAAGATGTAAGCTTCGGTTATGATAAAAATAATATTCTATTTAAAGATATTACTTTTGCTTTACCAAAGGGTGAAACATTAGGAATAATTGGTAAGAATGGTAAAGGTAAATCTACTTTATTAAATGTTTTAGCAGGGGAATTAAAACAATTAACAGGAACAGTTGATTTTCATCCAAGTTGTGAATTTGGTCACTTTGGTCAAACTAATATTTCTCATTTAAATCAAGATAATACTATTTTAGAAGAAATACATTCAGTTAATAATAAATTACCAGAACCTTTTATTAGAAATATCTGTGGAATTATGATGTTTAGTGGTGATAATGCTAAAAAGAAAATTTCACTTTTATCAGGTGGAGAAAAAAGTAGGGTGATGTTAGGAAAAATTATTGCTCAAGATGTAAATTTATTATTCCTTGATGAACCTACAAACCACTTAGATATTGATTCAATTAAAGCATTGACAAATGCTATTAAAGCTTTTGCAGGTTCTTGTATTATTGTAACTCACTCAGAGGAGTTATTAAGAGAAGTTTGTGATAGATTAATTGTATTTAGAAATGATGAAGCTGACTACTTCAATGGAACTTATGATGAATTCTTAGAAAAAATTGGTTGGGATGATGAAACAGTTGAAGATAATAAAAAAGAAAAGCCAAAAAGTGATAAGCCAAAATTAAATAAAAAAGAAATCAAAAAAATCAGAGCAGGAATTGTATCTGAAAAGAGTAAAGCAACATCTCCAATAAAAAAGGAAATTGCTCAATTAGAAGTTGGATTAGATACTTTAACTGGTCAAGACAAAGCTAAATTAGAATCTAAAATATTAGATTTACAAGTTAAGCTTGAAGAACTAAATGAAGAGTTTCAAGCTAAATTAGATGAAGTAGGTTAATTCCTACTCATCAATTAGAAGTTTAAGACTTTTAGCATTAAATAGTTTTAAATCATCACTTTTTAATGATTTTAATTCATTTGAAAAACCATTTTTAGCAAATAAAACATAAATATCTACATTTAAGTTTATCTTATCACAATCATCTTTTAATTTATTTAATTCATTCTTCTTGATTTTTGTATTGTTGTATTTACAATTTGATGCAATAATTTTACCTGATTTTGTTTTAGCTAATAAATCTATTTCAATATCATTATCCCAATATTTTCCAACTTTTTGAATATCATCATTTTTGTAATAAGCAATTACATATTCTAAGCATAGTTCCTCAAAAGTATGTTTTACAAACTCATCTTTATTGTTTTCATATAATGCATCAAACTCTTCATAATTTCCATCTTTTATACCTTTATAAATAGGAGACACAAAAGCAAACCAAAATCTAAAAAATGGAGTAGCAAATAAAATCTTTTTGGCAACACTTGAATCATTTCTTTGATTAGTTAAATAATGCATAGAAGATTCAAGTTCAATAATACCTTCTTCACAAAGTTTATCAACACATTTCATACCTTCTTCAAAACTTACAAAAGCTTTTTTAAATGAAGAGTTTGTTCTTCTATCACCAATTGCAGCACCTGATAAAATAGCATGATTTACTTTATAGCCATTTGTATATGTGTTTATTTCATCTTTTAATTCAAAGTATTGGTTTAAAATACTCTCTTTAATTAATTGTTTTAATGGTTTTTCCATATTTAATGTAACATCTAATCCACCAAATACACTGAAGTATTCAACAGCTTGTTCCATATTTTTTGGTTTGTTTTTTTTGCAAAATGAACTAAATTGTTCTTGCAAAGTTTTATCATATAAGATTATAACTTATCCTTTTTTGTTTCTATTTTTAAAATGGTATAGCAGTATCTAAAACATCGCCTGTACCTGAAATTGTATCTCCTACAATATCTGGTGCAACTGTATTTACAACAGCTCCTGTAACTCTAAACGGTAATGCAACTACATCACCCACAATGCAGCCTTGGAAAAATAATGCAGTTAAAACTGCTAAGATTATGTATTTTATTTTCATATTTAACTTCTTTAATTGATTATATTCTAAAAAGATCTTTTGGATTGATATGGTAAGAATTTTTTGTTGCTTGGAACATTAAACTATCGTTTACTCTTCCTACAACATAACCTTTTTTAATCCATTTCCCAACCCTTAATGTTGGAGCGATTTCATCTAAGTGAGAATAAATAGTGTGTAAGCCATTTCTATGTTGAACTATTACTACATTTTCTAGCATACCAGCATTTTTCTTAGCATATACAATTTTACCATTTAATATACTAACAACCTTTGCTTTTGGTCTTTTTGTTTTAAGTACAATTGATTCATTAAAAAGCTTAATTTTGTAAACAGGATCATAATAAGTTCCAAACTTTTTTACTACCTCAAAGTTTTTTAATGGAGCAATTGTTTTTCCACCTTTATATCTGGTTATTTTAATCCCAGAAGTAGATGAACCAATTTTTCTAACATTGTCTAGGTCCACATTATTTGCATAAGATTCATTAACTTCTTGAGCTGAAACAACTGTAGGCGTATTAGAAGTTTTTTTATTAGCTTGAGCTTTTTTCTGCGCAAGTTGTTTTTTTTCAAATCTTAGTTTTGCAAGTTTTTCTTGTCTTTGTCTTTCTTTTTGAATCTCTTTTTTCTTTAAGATATTTAATTGAGCTAAAAGATCTTTTAATGATTCTTGTTGTTGAACTACTTTTTTTAATTCTTGTTGATAAACTCTATGTTGTACTTCTAAATTTTCTAAAGAAGAAGAGTGTTTCTGTTTTAATTTATTTAATGTTTTTTTTGTTTTTTCTCTATCTTTAATATATTCACTAATCTTGCTAATTGTTTGTTTATTTTTTGCAGCACTTGATGTTATTTGTTCATAATTAGTATCTAATTTTACAATCTCATCTTTTGAATTTTCTGATAAAATAGTATAAATTTCTTTATCTATCATCTCTTTTACATTAATTTTAGATGCAAGGTTTAAAGCAATTGAACTTGTGAAGTCTTGAACAATAGTATCAACAATTTGAGATTCATTGTGTGATTTTTTCTTTTTTAAAAATGTTGATTTTTCTTTTAAATTTTCTAGTTTAGATTGTGAATCTTCTAAAAGCTTTTCATGTTTTTTGATATCTTCATCAATTAATGAAATGTTTTTTTCAAGTTTTTGTAAATCTCTATTTTGAGTTTCTATTTTTTTTGCAAGTTCTTTTATTTTCAACTTAGTTTTATTTTGAATAGAACTAGTTTTATTAAGCTTTTTTTTCTGACTATTAATTTTATTATCAATTGAATTTGAGAATAATAATGAAAAGCTAATAACTGTTGTTAATAAAATTCTTTTAATCATTGTCTATCTTATATTTAAATAATACTCCAAATATTGTACAAACCGAAATTAAAAATGACAATAAAAACATTTTTATTGTATCAAAAATAAAATCAATTTCAACAACTAATATATCCTGTAATTCAACAGGAAATAACACACCCAAGTTATTAATTGTATAATAATAAAAAGCAGATACTACAACAAATGCAGTAAATGAACTTAATATTGCATAATTAATAATTGAAGAAGCACTATATATAATAGATGCCCCATGTAACCTTAAAATGGTAATTCTAGTTCTATGTTCATGGAACCAAAGTTTGATTTGTTTTGCAATAATAATTATAGCGAAAATTGTTATAATAAAGAACAATATAAATGAAATAGAGTTTAATAATAACAATAATAAGTAAATTTGATTATGATCTTTAGAGAAAATCTCAATATTTCTAATATTTCTATTCTTTTTTAATTCATTGTTTATTACATCAAGTTCAGAACTTGTTGGAAATTCTTCAAGATAAATTTGATAAAAATAAGGTAGTTTTCTTTCTAATAAATCAATAGAAGTTTTTGATAAATTACTTTTAATAGAGTTGATTATTTTTTCTTTCTCTAAAGCTTCAACTCTATCCACATCAATATTTGCTATTGAACTAAAATTATTTTTATCAATAGGAGTATTTGTAACAATTACAATTGAATAATCATTTGCAATTTTATCTTTGTATCCATTTACAACATTTGTTATCAAAAGATAAATGGAAAAAGTTATTAACATCGATAATAGTGGAATTAAAAATGCAAGAAAATTTTTAAGAGACTTCATATATTATCCCATCTTCAATAGAAAATTGTCTAAATTTAATTCCTAAATTTTTTGGTACTCTATGTGTTACAACAACTATTGTTATTCCTAATTGTTCATTCGCACCTTTTAGTAAATTCCATACAACATCAGCTGAATAGTCATCTAAGTTACCTGTTGGTTCATCTGCTATTATAATTTTAGGATTGTGGGCTAAAGCTCTTGCCACAGCAATTCTTTGTTGCTCTCCACCACTTAGTTCATTTGGATAAAAACCAGCTCGGTGGCTTAGTTTTACGTGAGCTAAAAGTTTTGCTGCTTGACTTTTACAAATTTCATTTGAATATCCATTTATTTTTAATGGAACCATGATATTTTCTTCAATTGTGTATTCATTTATTAGTTTATAATCTTGAAAAATTACACCAATATCTTTTCTAAGATTTCTTAATTTTAAAGCATTTATTCCAAATACTTCTTGTCCATCAATTTTTAAACTGCCATGCTTTAAAGGAATTTCTCCATAAAAAGATTTTAATAATGTAGATTTACCACTACCAGAATTTCCACCCACAAAAATAAATTCTTTAGGTTTTACGTAAAAGTTACCTTTTTTAATTACATACTTATTATCATCATATGATAGGTAGATATTCTTAGCAGTTATCATGAATAAATTAACTCTTTTATTTTTTTATGAGCGTTTAGATTTGAACTTGTTGGTATTGGATTACCTTGATAATATGAAATAT
>Ga0209955_1000396_pt1 | contig 15509 bp, 14 predicted proteins | sample SalPonA_A_H2O_MG_FD_185716 | JGI IMG/M metagenome (GOLD analysis project Ga0209955, IMG submission 185716) | Water microbial communities from South San Francisco under conditions of wetland restoration - Salt Pond MetaG R2A_A_H2O_MG (SPAdes)... | ecosystem: Environmental > Aquatic > Non-marine... | reverse complement strand
AGTTCAACAAATTAAAGAAGTTCAAGCTACTGTTGTTCCTAAAGAACCAGAAGCTACAAATACAGTTCCAGAAATTCAACAAGAAGTATTAGAAGAGCAAATAGTTCAAAAAGAAGAAATTGTTCAAGATACTCATGAAACTCAAGATATTCAAAAAATTGAAGAACAAGTACCAACACAAGCACCAACTTTCACTCAGCCAGTTATAAATGAACCAGTTGTTCAAGAAGTAAATCAAAACATTAATATAAATGAGAATCTTACTCCATTTGATGATGGTTTTCAAGTACAATCTCAAACTTCTACAATAACAGAAACAACTAAAAAAATACAACAAGAAGAAATTCAACCAACGGATATTTCTAATACTCAAACATTTAATGATGCCAATCCCTTTGATAGTGGATTTGAAGTGCAAGCACAAACTCCAGTTCAAGAAGAAATTCCAACACAAGTAATGCACCAAGAACAAAATATACAAGAGCATATAGATGTAATTCAACAGAAAACTATTGAGCAACCAGTTCAAGAAGTGTCAGCATCAATTTCAAATGAAGCAATTATAAATCAATCAGAAACAAAAAGTTTTGAAAACGATCCTGGTAAAAAACAGTATGAGGTTTTAATCAACAAACTTTATGATAGAGATTTTAGATTAGGTGAATGTTTTGAAGATAACTTCATTTACAACGGATATGAAAATAATGTATTAGCAATTATTTCACATGCACAAGGTGAGGAAAGAGCCTTTTTATACAAACACTTTTCTTTAATTAAAACATTTACTCAAGATGTATTTGGATTAAATGTTGAATTAGATTTTCAAAAAGCTCAAGAAGAGAATATAGCCGAAAAAAAAAACTTAACTGAAAATAATGAAGTTCCAAGTCAAAAAGAAATAGAAAACAATCCAAGTCAAGTTGGATCTATGGTAGAAGATATTGAAATGAGTTCAGGATGTGTAGCTGATATGCATAAAAATTCTAATCCAAATCTTGCTCAAAGGGAACTTCAAATTGATGATGTTCTAAATTCTAAAATGATTAATAAAGCAAAAGAACTTTTTGATATTAAAAAGATTACAGTTAAAACTAGAAGTTAATTATGTATTAATAAATTTAGGTTAGACTAAATTATAATTATTATAAGGAATTAAATATATGAAAAAGAGTTCTTTATTAAGTGGACTAATAGCAAGTTCACTTCTAATGTCAACTTCATTATTTGCAAACATTGATGATGAAATTGTAAATTTTGAGAAAAAAAGATTGTCAAAAAATCCAAATGTAAAAATCTTAGATGTAGAAGTTCATAGTAAAAAACCATTACTTCAAACAAATTGGACTGGATATATTTTAAATGTAAAAGGTGAAGTTCAAGGAAAAGGTATTGAAGTAAAAGATATTTTATTTAGTGATGGTAAAATAGTAGCTACAGAACTTTATGATTTAAAAACAGCAAAGGCTTTAAAATCTTTAGTTACTCCTGATATTACTCCTGAGTATTATAAAGAAGAGAAACTAATCGCTGGAAATCATAATGGAAAGAACAAAATAGTTGTTTTTTCTGATCCCTTATGCCCATATTGTATGGACTTAATACCTAGTATTATTGAGTTTGTAAAAGAAAATAGCGAAGATATTGGATTGTATTATTATCATTATCCTTTAGTTCAATCACATCCAGCTGCACTTGTTTTATCAAAACTAATTGATGTAGCAAATGAGAAAAATATTGAAAATATTGAATATAAAGTTTATAAAGCTGATTGGGAAGAGTACTTTAAAGATGAAGAAACTAATCCTGTTGTAATATTAAATGCTTTTAATGAAGAGTTTAAAACAGATATAAAGTTAGCTGAAATTATGGACAAAAAAGTAGATATGGCTATAGCTACTGATATGAAAATGGCTGATAATCTTATGATTACAGGAACACCAACTGTTTATGTAAATGGTAAAAAAGATTTAAAAAGAGAATTTTTCGAAACATTAGGAAAGAAATAAAAGGAGTTAAATGAAGAAATTAGTAATTGCAACAAGAAAGAGTCAACTTGCACTTTGGCAGTCTGAATATGTAAAAGCAGAGCTTTTAAAACACTACCCTGATATGGAAATTGAATTAGCTGAGTTTTCAACTAAAGCAGACAAAATTCTTGATGTACCTTTGGCAAAAATCGGTGGTAAAGGTTTATTTACAAAAGAATTAGAAATTGCATTAGCAAGTAAACAAGCTGATATTGCTGTTCATAGTCTAAAAGATGTACCTGTAAATTTTGAAGATGGTTTTGTATTAGCAGCTTTATCAAAAAGATTTGATGCAAGGGATGCGTTTTTAAGTGAAAATTTCACTAGTATTGAAGATTTACCTGAGGGTGCTGTAATTGGAACTACTAGTTTAAGAAGAAGACTTGAAATTAAACTTATTAGACCTGATATTAAATTAAAAGATTTAAGAGGGAATATAAACACAAGAATTGCTAAGTTAAAAGCTGGTGAATATGATGCAATTATTTTAGCAGCTACGGGTGTTCAAAAATTACAAATTGAAGATGAAGTGAAATACTTTACTCCAATCTCAACTGACTTAATGATACCATCTATGGGTCAAGCAACACTAGGAATTGAGACTTTAGATAATCCTGAGTTAGTTGAATTATTATCAGTTTTACATGACAAAAATGCAGAAATTGAAGCTACAATTGAAAGAGATTTTGTAAGAACATTAGAGGGTGGTTGTCAAGTTCCTATTGGAGTTAAAGCAACTATTTTAGATGAAAATTCTGTTGATGTAAGAGCAATAGTTGGTATGCCTGATGGAAGTGAATATATTCAAGAAGATATAATTGCTTCAATTGAAGACTATCAAAATATAGGAAAAGAATTAGCACAAACATTTATAGACCAAGGTGCAAAGGAACTTTTAGCTAGAGCTGAAAAAGTTGCATTCGAATAATAATTTAATTTAAAACACAAGGAAAACAATGGAAAATTTACCAAACTGCCCAAAATGTGGTGGAGAGTATACATATGAAGATGGAGAATTATATATTTGTCCTGAATGCGCACATGAGTGGTCAAAGGATGCATCTCTTGAAGTTGATGAAGATGCTTTAGTTGTTAAAGATGCAAATGGAACTTTACTTCAAGATGGTGATGATGTTACGGTTATTAAAGATTTAAAAGTAAAAGGTAGTTCATCTGGTATTAAAGTTGGTACTAAAATAAAAGGTATTAGATTAGTTGATGGAAATGATGGACATAATATTGATTGTAAAGTTCCAGGTGTTGGACCAATCAAATTAAAACAAGAATTTGTTAAAAAAGTATAATAAATTTTAAAAGGTTAATTATGAGAATTAATAAAGAAGAAGCACTATTTTGTTTAGTTGATGTACAAGAAAGACTATTTCCTCACGTTACAAATAATGAAGAAATAGAAAAAAATTTAGTTACTTTAGTTAAAGGTTTAAAACTTCATGACATTCCATTTATTGTAAATGAACAATATAAAAAAGGAATTGGTGAAACTATTCCTTCTTTAAGAGAATTAGTTGATGCTGATCCTCATTTTGAGAAAACAACTTTTTCTTGTTGTAAAAATGAACCAACTATGGAAGCAATTAAAGCAGCTGGTAAGAAGTATGTTATTGTTGCTGGAATTGAAACACATGTTTGTGTTTTACAAACTTGTATTGATTTACTTGAAGCTGGATTAACACCTGTTTTAGTTACAGATTGTGTAACTTCAAGAAAACAAAAAGATACAGATATGGCAATTCAAAGATTAATTCAAGCAGGTGTTGTTCCTACAACATATGAATCAATATTATTTGAATTAACAGTTAATGCTAAAGACCCAAATTTCAAAGGAATTTCATCTTTAGTTAAATAAAAGGATAAGATATGAAAAAGCTGTTATTTATATGGTTTTTTCTTGTGAGTTCTTTATTCTCTTTTGAGATAAAAGAACTTGAGAGTATATCTCAAATCAAAAAAAATCAAGATGTAATAATCATGTTTAGTACAACTTACTGCCCATGGTGTCATAGGCAAACAAGTGTATTTAATGAATTAGGATTTAAAAGAGAAGATAGTTTACAAATAGTAAAAGTAAATGATAACTCAAAGATTTATGAAGAGTTAGTTAAAAAATATCCGTTTACTATAAAGTATTTTCCCACATCATTTTTAATCAATTATGAAGAAGATGATTTATTTATTATCCACGAATTTAGAGGATATCAAAACGAAGAGAGTATCATAAAAGTACTTGACGATAAGGATAGATTTTAGAATCTATCCTTTTTTTATATCACCAGTTTATCTCTTTTTTACCAACGCTATTTAAAATTTCATTTGTTTTAGAAAAATGTTTACAACCAAAAAAACCTCTGTAAGATGAAAGAGGGCTTGGATGAGGTGAAGTTAAAATATGATGTTTTTCTTTATCAATAATTTTTTCTTTTTTAATTGAAGGCGCACCCCACAAAATAAATACTACATCTTCACAGTTTTGAGATATGTATTTGATAATATTATCTGTAAATGTTTCCCAACCTTTTTTTTGATGAGATTTTGGTTTTGATTCTTCAACTGTTAAAATTGTATTTAAAAGTAAAACTCCATCCTTTGCCCATGGTGTTAAATCTCCATCATCACAACTTGAAACTCTACCTAAATCATCTTCTATTTCTTTTAGGATATTTACCATAGAAGGTGGATTTTTTATATTTTTTGGAGTTGAGAAAGCCAACCCTTGAGCCTGTCCATATCCATGATATGGGTCTTGACCTAAAATTACTACTTTTAAATTATCAATAGGTGTTAAAGAAAAAGCATAAAAAATCTTTTCTTTTGGTGGAAATACAGTAGATGTTTCGTAAGCTTTGTCAACAAATTCTTTTAAATTTTTATAGTAATCTTTACTTTGTTCCTCTTTGATAATCTCATTCCAATTTTTCATATTAGTTACCTTTTTGATAAATCCCAAAAAAATGTGGAACTCTTGGAGTTTGATTATCATCATATGCTAAAAAACTTATTTCATTTAATCCATCAGTTTTTATAAATTCATCCATTTCACTTTTTGTCAAAGGTAAAGGAATAGCATCTTCTTTTTCACCTTCATTTCTACTTCTACAAGATACTAAAATGTATCCTTCTTTTGCAATAAGTGAACTCATAGCAACTCTTGCTTTGATTCTATATTCATTTGGTAATACTTGTATAGTATTGCATTCATATACCACATCAAAGTTTTCAAACCAATCTTTTGGATAATCAAACAAATCAGCAACAATATAAGTTACTTTTGTGTCTTTATACCTTTGTTTACATAATTCTATTGCTTTAGGACTTATATCAAAGGCTACAACATTAAATCCATACTCACTTAAAGCTTCAGCATCATCTCCTACTCCACAGCCTATAACACATGCTGTTTTGTTTTCTTTTTTTACGATGTCTTTTTTTAACCATTCAACTAAATAAGGACTTGGCTCTAAATCAGCCCAAAAAACTTTTGTATGATCTCCTTTAGCAACTTCATATACATTATCAAACCAACCTGTTGGATCATTGTTTTCTTGATGATGCTTTACCATTTTCACATACTCATCAAAATTAAACTCATCATTCTCCATAAAGTTAAATTTATTCATTTTTTAAAAACTCTCCCAGTCATCATTAGCTGTATTTGTATTTACTTTTGTAATTTTAGTATTTTTTGGGTTTTTTGTTTCTTTAACTTCTATTTTTGGTACTGAAGTTTTTATGTCAAGACTTCTAGCTTTTATATTATCTTTATTTTTAAACTCTTTTTCATTTGCATTATTCAAAATAATATCTGCAATTTGATTTGTATGAGTTGCAATTTCATTAGTTTCAGTTGCAACTATAGCATTTTGTTGAGTTTGGTTATCTAATGATGAAATTACATCATTAATCTGAACAATTCCACTTTCTTGTTCTTTAGCACCTTGATTTACATCTGAGATTAGATTAATAGTTTCAGTAACTTTTGTATTTAATTCAGCATAACCTTTAATCATATTATCAGCAATTAATTTACCTTCGTTGGCTTTTTTAGTTGCATTTTCAACCAGTAATTTAATTTCTTTTGCAGCATCAGCTGATCTATTTGCTAAGTTTCTAACTTCACTTGCAACAACGGCAAAACCTTTTCCAGCTTCACCTGCTGTTGCTGCTTCAACAGCCGCATTTAGTGAAAGAATATTTGTCTGGAAAGCGATTTGATCAATTACTGTAATCGCGTCATTTATAGAGTTAACTTGAGTATCTATGTCATCCATTGCTGATGTTGTTTTAGAGGCTAAACTTTCACCTTCTTTTGCAGAATTATTTAAGTCATTTGCTAGCGTTGCCATTCTAGCTACACTTTGTGAACTTGATTTAATAATAGATGTAATCTCTTCAACAGAAGCTGCTGTTTGTTCTAAAGCTGCAGCTGAACTATTTGAAGAATCATTTAAATTTTTTACATTTCTTGAAAGAATATTTGCACTCTCTTTTAGTGTAAGTCCATTTTCTTTATTGTCTGTTAATATTTTTGTAATAGTTTTACCAAGATTATCAAGATTTTTAGCAAGACTACCTTTTGTTTTTACATCAGAAATAAAGTTATTGTTGTTGTATTCTTCAAGAACTTTTGTAAGTTCATTTAAATCAGATGCAACATTAGCTTCTAATTTATCCATCATTTCATTGATAATACTTTTTAAAGCAGTTATATTTTCATCATTAGTTTCACCACTTACTCTTGTAGTAAAATTACCATTGTTTACTTGATTTGCTACTTCAATTGTACTATTGATAATCTCTTTATTTTTATTATTTATCTCTTTTAATCTATTATAATTATCTTCAGATTCAATTTGAATTTTATTACTTACAATAAATTGTCTTACTGAATATAAAACAGCAAATGTAAGAATAATAGCTTCAGCTGCAAACATAATAATATGAATAAATGCAATTTCCCAGCTACAAACCTGACTAAATGATATGATTTGGAAGCCATTAATACTTACTTCATTTAATTGTAAATAAGTAAATAAAATATGATATATCACAGCCACCACAGTAGCCGCTAATATTGGAGTAAGATCTTTATATGCAGCTAACGCAGCTAATAATATGAAAAATCCAAAGTGCATTTCAATCATACCCATTTGTTGAATAATCATGATAGATGGATAAACCATAAGAACAATACCAAAAATAATTCTGGAAATAAATGTTCCTCCAAAATACTTGTAAGCTATGAAAGAAATTAATGTTAGTACAACACCTGCAACAATACCAAATGTGTAAGTACTATAAGCTATAGATGTAATACCAGCAACTATTATAAAGTTGATTACAGAAATAATCAACATTACTTTGTCAGTATGTATATAATCTTTTTTTAGATTATCTTTTATTGTATTTGATAAATTATTATCTAAAGTTGGAAATAATTGGTTTAACATATGATGTTCCTCAAATTTTATTTAAATCTTCAATTATAAAATCTATATTGAAGGGTCTTGTTGTATATAAAAATATTTGTTCGTATTTATTATCTTCATTTTTTTTAAGAACATGAAGAAAACTTGAATGATCTATATCAAAGTCATTAAGTCGTGATGGAACATATTTAACATTTAATTTACTAATGATATTTTTTATATCAGGTGTTTCTAAATATACTCCATTAAACTCTTTGTTCAATGATTTTACATAAGAGTTGATAAACTCTTCAGGGATATTTTCCTGTAAATTAATAAAATAAAAAGTAAACTTTTTGTTGTCTAGTTTGCCGTAAATATTATTTATTTCACTTAAAGCTGGTTTACATATTGTAGTACATCCTACATAACCAAAATATAATAATACATATGGACTAGTTGATTTTTCTAAAAAATCAAAGTTAGTTTCAATTTTTTTATAGATTTTACCGGCACTATTACTTGAATAAGCACTTGGTATTATACTTATAAAAAGTGTACTTATGGATATTAATATTAATAAAACACCTAAAAATAACTTTTTTTTAGACAATGTTATACCTTAAATTATAATTTATTTATTCTATCATAGTAGTATTAAAGTAAGGGTATAAATGAAATAGATAAAAAAATATAAAAAAAAGGGGAGAAAGAATAAATCTTTCTCCCCTTTTTATAAGTATTTAGATTAACGTTAAGTTTAGTCCATAGTCCCAGCTGGAACATGTACATTTCCATCCATGATAATTCTAGCAGATCTAGACATAGAAGCTTTTTCAACTATATACTTTCCATCTTTTTGAGATAATGAAGCACCAACTTTAATAGCACCACTTGGATGTCCAAAAGTAACTGAATCTTTTTCTCCACCACCTGCAGCAAGATTTACAAGAGTTCCTGGAATACAAGCAGCAACACCAATAGCAACTGAAGCAGTTCCCATCATAGCATGGTGTAATTGTTGCATAGATAATGCTCTAACATGTAAATCCATTTCAGATGCTTTTACTTCTTTACCAGATGAAGTTATAAAATCTTGAGCTGGAGAAACAAATGCAATTTTTGGAGTGTGTTGTTGAGTTTCAGCATCTTTTGCATCTTTCATAACACCCATTTTTAAAGCACCTGCAATTCTAATTTTTTCAAATTTTTCAAGTGCAGCTGTATCTGAATTAATATCACCTTGAAGTTCAGTTCCTTTGTAACCTATTTCATCTGCATTTACAAACACAGTTGGAATACCAGCTGTTATCATTGTAGCTTTTAAAGTACCAACACCTTCAACTTCTAAATCATCAATTAAATTTCCAGTTGGGAATAACTCTTCAGATGGATCAACCGGCTCAACGAATTCTAATACAATTTCTTCAGCAGGGAATGCAACACCATCAATTTCATAGTCACCCATTTCTTTAACCATTCCATTTTCCATTGTTACATAACATAGAATAGTTTTTTTGATATTTGCTTGCCAAATTCTTACACAACAAACACCATTTTCAGGAACATTATCAACTAATCCTTCATGAATTGCAAATGGACCAACAGCACTTGATAAGTTTCCACAGTTTCCACTCATATCAACAAAATCTTTATCAATAGCAACTTGACAAAAATAGTAATCTACATCATGATTAGGAACATCTGATTTTCCAACTAAAATAGCTTTAGAAGTAGATGAAGAAGCTCCACCCATTCCATCCATTTGTTTTTTATAAATATCTGGAGAACCTACGATTCTTTGAAGTAATTTATCTCTTTTTCTTGGATCTTCTTTAGCTTCTTGAGGTAAATCTGCAATATTAAAGAAAGTACCTTTTGAAGTACCACCTCTCATATATGTTGCTTTTACTTTAAATTGTGGTTGATAAGACATTTAATTTCCTTTTTGTTAAATTATTCATAAAAATATACATCTATATTTTTATGAATAATTTTAGGGTTTTAAAACCCTAAAATTATATGATTATTACTGATTAACCTTCAGCAACAACATCTTTAGCGAATTTTTGTAAAATACCACCATTTTTGTAAACTTCAACTTCAGCAGAAGTATCTAATCTACATAATACAGGGAATTTAACAACTTCACCATTTGCTCTTGTCATTACAACAGTTAATTCACATCTAGGAGTGATTTCACCTTCGATATCGAAAGTTTCAGAACCATCAATTTCATAAGTAAATCTAGTATCACCTTCTTTGAATTGTAATGGTAATACACCCATTCCAACTAAGTTAGTTCTGTGAATTCTTTCAATAGATTCAGCAATTAATACTTCAACACCTGCTAATCTAACACCTTTTGCAGCCCAGTCTCTTGAAGAACCTTGACCGTAGTTAGTACCAGCGATGATGATTAGTGGTTGTTTTCTATTATTATACTCTTCAATAGCTTCCCACATTCTAGATTCTTTACCTTCTGGCATAATCTTAGTTAATGAACCTTGTTTTACATTTCCATTTTCATCTTTAACCATTTCATTGAATAGTTTTGGATTTGCTAATGTTGCTCTTGAAGCAGTATTATGATCCCCTCTATGTGTTGCATATGAGTTAAGGTCAGGAATTGGAAGACCTTTAGAAATACAATACTCACCAGAAGCTGAATCAGGTAAAATAGCATTTGATGGTGATAAGTGATCTGTAGTAATGTTATCAGGGAACACACCTAATGGTCTCATACCTTTTAATGCTGGCATTTGCATATATTCATCTTCCCAATATGGAGGCTTGTTAATATATGTAGAGTTAGTATTCCATTTATAGAATGGATCTACTTTAGCACCTGTTAATCCGTTTCTTGCGAACATTGGATCATAGATAGCGTTATACATTTCTGGTCTAACGAACTCTTTTTCAATTGCATCAATTTCTTCATCAGATGGCCATAAATCAGCTAATTTAATGTCATTACCATTTGCATCTTTTCCTAAAGAATCATTTTCAATATCAAATCTTACAGTACCTGCTAAAGCGTATGCTACAACTAATGCAGGAGATGCTAAGAATGCTTCTTTTACGTATGGGTGAATTCTACCATCAAAGTTTCTATTACCTGATAATACAGCAGTTGAGTAGATATCTCTTTCAACAACTTCTTCTTGAATTTTTGGATCTAAAGCTCCAGACATACCATTACAAGTAGTACATGCAAAACCAACTACACCGAATCCTAATTTTTCCATTTCAGGTAATAAACCTGCTTCTTTTAAGTAAACTTCAATTACTTTTGAACCTGGTGCTAATGAAGACTTAACCCATGGTTTTCTCTCTAATCCAAGCTCATTTGCTTTCTTAGCTAAAAGTCCAGCAGCAATAACGTTTCTTGGATTTGAAGTATTTGTACAAGAAGTAATAGCAGCAATTAAGATTCCACCATCTGGAATTAAATCACCTTCTTGTTTCCATTCTTTTACAATACCTTCATCTTTTAAAGTTGAAGTTGGAACTAATTTATGTGGTTTAGAAGGACCAGCTAGTGATCTAGTTACTTTTGATAAGTCAAATTGAATAGTTCTTGCATATGTAGCATTTTCAAATTGATCTGCCCATAAACCATTAGCTTTAGCATAAGCTTCTACTAATTGACATTGTTTTTCTTCTCTACCTGTTACTCTTAAGTAAGAAATAGTTTGCTCATCAATAGCAAACATACCAGCAGATGCTCCATACTCAGGAGTCATATTTGCAATAGTAGCTCTATCACCTAAGTTAAGATATTTAATACCTTCACCGAAGAACTCTAAGTATGCAGAAATTACATTGTTTTCTCTTAAGAATGAAGTCATAGATAATGCAATATCAGTTGCAGTAATTCCTGGTGATCTTTCACCAACAATTTCAACACCGATAATTTCAGGAACTCTCATATATGAAGGATTTCCTAACATTACGTTTTCAGCTTCTAATCCACCAACACCAACAGCAATAACACCTAGTGCATCAACGTGAGGAGTATGTGAATCTGTACCAACTAATGTATCTGGACTTGCAATTCCATCATCTAAGTGAACAACTGGAGACATTTTCTCAAGGTTAATTTGGTGCATAATACCATTACCTGGAGGGATAACATCAACGTTATTGAATGCTTCTTTAGTCCAGTTAATAAAGTGGAATCTATCAGCATTTCTTCTATCTTCAATATCTCTATTTTTTTGGAATGCATCTGGATCATATCCACCACACTCAACAGCTAATGAGTGGTCAACGATAAGTTGAGTTGGAACAACTGGGTTAACTTTATCAGGGTTTCCACCTTTTGAAGCAACAGCTTCTCTTAAACCTGCTAAGTCAACGAATGCAGTTAATCCTAAGATATCGTGACAAATAACTCTTGATGGGAACCAAGGGAAATCTTTGTCTGTTCTTTTTTCAATTAATTGAACTAATGAATCTTTTAAATCTTCACTAGGACACTTTCTAATTAAGTTTTCAGCTAATACTCTTGAAGTATAGTTTAATTTTTCAAATGAACCTGGAGTAATGTCTTCAACTGCTGCTTTTACATCGTAAAATTTAACACCTTCAACACCGTCAAGTTCTTTAAGATATTTTTCGTTTGTCATATTTATACCTATTTTTATTTTATTGGTTTTCCACTGATTGTGGTCTATAAAAAGTTAAAGCCATCAAGAAATTTTGATGGCTTTAAAGACTTAGATAATTAATTTAAATTAATTATTATCTATCTTCTAAAGCAACAAAGTCTCTTGGCTCAGGACCAGTGTACTCAGAACTTGGTCTGATAATTCTGTTGTTTGCTCTTTGTTCGAATGCGTGAGCAGCCCATCCAGCAGCTCTTGACATAATGAATAATGGTGTGTAGTATAATCTTTCGATTTCCATATAGTGGTAAATTAATCCACCGAAGAAGTCGATATTATCAGGTAAACCTTTTTCAGCTTTTACTTTGTCTCTAATTGCTTTTGCAATATCGAATAATTTAGGATCAGAAGTTTCTAATTCTTTTAATTCAGCAGCTAAGTCAAATCCAACTGGAGATCTTGGATCTACTTCTCTATATACTCTGTGACCGAATCCCATGATTTTTTCTTTTCTAGCGAATAATTCATCAACTGATTTTAACGCGTGATCAACATTATCAAAACCAAGTACGAATTTAATAGCAACTTCGTTAGCTCCACCATGTAAGTGACCTTTTAAAGTACCAATACCAGTTGTCATACAAGAGTAGATATCTGATAAAGTTGAAGCTGTAATTCTGTTTGCGAAAGTTGATGCATTGAACTCATGCTCAGCATATAAAGTTAACATAGCATTCATAGCTTTAACTTCAACAGCTAATGGAGTTTTTTCTTTTAATCTTTCTACAATGTATCCAGCAATTGTTTGCTCATCAGAAGCTAAATCAATTTCTTTACCATTTTTGTGCCAGTGATGCCAGTATACTAAGAATGATGGGAATGCACCTAATAATCTAGTGATTTTGTCCATTTGGTCAGAAAAGTCTTCTGCTTCTGGTTCAACACAACCTAAAGCTGAAGTTGCAGTCTTCATAACATCCATTGGGTGAGATGAAGCTGGAATTGATTTTAATACATTTTTAACAGAGATTGGTAATTCTCTACCAGCAATGATTTTTCTTTGGAACATTTTTAATTCATGTTTATTTGGTAATTCACCAACTAATAATAAATATGCTACTTCTTCGAAATCTGCTTTTAATGCTAAATCTGCAATGTCATAACCTCTATAGTTAAGACCATTTCCTAAACCACACGTACAAATAGCTGAAGAACCAGCTGTAACACCTGCTAAACCGCTCATGTTTTCTCCTTAAATTTTATTATATTATCTATTTTTAATGGGGTGAAAAGCTAATTACTTAGCTTTTCCTTTTGCGAATAATTCGTCCATTTTTTGCTCATAATCATGGTAATTTAACATATCGTATAATTCCATTCTTGTTTGCATAGTATCTAATACACCTTCTTGTGTACCTTTATCTTTTAATTCTTGGTATACATTTAATGCAGCTTTGTTCATTGCTCTAAATGCTGATAATGGGTAAAGAACCATATCAATACCAACAGAAGCTAATTCTTCAGTTGTAAACATTGGAGTTGCACCGAACTCAGTAATGTTAGCTAAAACTGGAACAGTCATTTGATCAGTGAATTCTTTGTACTCTTTTAAAGTATGTACAGCTTCAGCAAAAATTGCATCTGCACCAGCTTCAACGTAAGCTTTTGCTCTTGCAACTGCAGCTTCTTGACCTTCAGATGCGTGTGCATCAGTTCTTGCAATGATGTAGAAATCTGGATCTAATTCCATTTTTGCATCAACTGCAGCTCTGATTCTGTCACACATTTCTTCAGTAGAAACTAATTCTTTATTTGGTCTGTGTCCACATCTTTTTGCAGCAACTTGATCTTCAATATGTAATCCAGCAGCACCAGATCTAATGAATTCTTTAACAGTTCTTGCAACGTTAAATGCGTGTCCCCATCCTGTATCAGCATCTACGATTAATGGTGTATCACAAATAGAAGTAATTCTTCTTACATCGATACATACATCTTCAATCATAGTCATACCTAAGTCTGGTAAACCATATGATGCATTTGCAATTCCTCCACCTGAAAGGTAAATTGCTTTGTGACCTACTCTTGTAGCTTGTAATGCTTGGTATGCATTAATTGTTCCTACAATTTGTAGTGGAGATTCTTGTTCTAAAGCTTCTCTAAATTTTTTTCCTGCGCTCATACACATCCTTTAATTTAAAATGACTTTAATTATACATAATTCATACATAACAGTGTTGTATCTTTATTGTGCTATTGATTACAATTTTTTTCTTAACTATGTGCAATATGTACAAAAGTTGTATTTATGTTGAAGAATGGTACAATAAAAAATAATATTACCTTAAGAAAAGGATTTAAATATGAACTTTAAAACATCTTTGCAAAAATTTATAGAGATTTTTAACCGATCAAACCTTAGTATTTCTAAGTTTGCAAATTTAATAAACAAAGATAGAAGAACCGTGACATCGTGGATTGATAACTTAACAGATGTAGAACCTAATGATGAAGTAAAAAATAAAATATGTGAAATTTTTAGATATCCTGATTTTATTTGGGATGAAGATTGTATTGGTGAAGATTTTGTAAAATCAATTACACAAATTCCTCAAAAAGAGGTTAGGATTATTGATGAAGATTACATTGGTAGATTAAAATATATTATGGAACTAGAAAAAAATAGAAGATTTGTAATTCAAGCTCAGTTTCCAGGACCAATGTACAGAGATACTGCTGTTCAAAAAATATATAGAACAAAAACAAGTAAAGAAATTGAAGATTTAAAGCAAGATAGAATTGATCAAATGCTTAAATATGATTATGATACAACTGAATGGTATTCAATAAAATCAGTTCTTAGTTTTTGTTTTGCGAGTATTGGAAATTTTTATTCAAAAGAAGAAAAAATTAGAATTTTAGAGTTAATGTATGAACTTTTTAATAATAACTACAACAAAAAGCTATTTTTATTTGATAGTTTTTCTAGAAAAATTTATGGAATGGAAACTACATATATATCAATAAATGTTAAGCAAAAAATTTTATTTTTCAAATCTCCTATTGAATCTGTATTTATAGAAATTAGAAACAAAAATCTTGTTGAAAGAATGCATAAGTATTATTCTTCTCCAATAGAAGCACCATCTCATGTAAACTTTTTAGAATCTGTTAAGATTATTAAAATATTACAAGAGGCTCTAAAATATAATAATGATATAAAACAGACTTACGAAATTATAAATAGAACAACAGATTATGGGGAACTTTTTTATCACAACTTAAGTATTGATTTACAAAAAGAAGTATCAGAACCAAAATCTGGACAAAGAAGAAATTGAAATAAAGAAATTAAAATAAAGAAATTAATTTGAATAATAAAAAACAAATATTAAAAGATATATTCGGGCATGAAAATTTTAGAAGTTTTCAAGAAGAAGTTGTAGATA
>Ga0209955_1000391_pt1 | contig 15778 bp, 15 predicted proteins | sample SalPonA_A_H2O_MG_FD_185716 | JGI IMG/M metagenome (GOLD analysis project Ga0209955, IMG submission 185716) | Water microbial communities from South San Francisco under conditions of wetland restoration - Salt Pond MetaG R2A_A_H2O_MG (SPAdes)... | ecosystem: Environmental > Aquatic > Non-marine... | reverse complement strand
TTTAGCGTAAGGAATTACACCAGATTCGTAACGGTCACTTTTAATTCGAGTCCGTTCTGATACAGATTGAGACATTGATTTCTCCTTAGAATAAAAAGGCAATATATAATAGATATTTAACTAATTTTATTTTTAAACTAGTTCTGTTGGTTGAATTTTTATTTAACTAATTTACAACCTTAATATTAATTATAATCGGTTTTGAGTTCTCTTAAAATAGATTTATAACTAATAAATTAAATAACTTTTAAGAATATATTTTTAGAAAATTTTTGATGAACAATAATCTTAAAACTAACTTTTTTATAATATTAGTCGGAACCTTTTATAAATTTCAAAATAATTTCAATAAAAATCATCTATATCTCACATGACTTATTTTTAAAAATCTATGATTAATCAATCAAATAAAGTTTTAAATACAAATATAACTAAATTAGTTAATCAAACTTATCAATATGGTTTTTCAACAAACATTGACAAAGATATAATTGAAAAAGGGTTAAACATAGAAGTTATTAAGTTAATTTCACAGAAAAAACAGGAACCGGAATTTTTATTAGAATTTCGTTTAAAAGCTTATAAGAGATGGAAAAAAATGCTCCAACCTGAATGGGCTTGTTTAAAATTCCCACAAATCAATTATCAAGATATTGTCTATTATTCGGCTCCAAAATCACAGAAAAAACTAAATAGTTTAGAAGAAGTTGACCCAGAATTATTAAAAACCTTTGAAAAGTTAGGTATTTCATTGACAGAGCAAAAACGATTAGCAAATGTTGCTATTGATGTTGTGTTTGATAGCGTTTCGATTGGAACAACATTTCAAGATGAATTACGTAAAGATGGCGTGATTTTTTGTTCAATTTCTGAAGCAATACTTGAGTATAAAAATTTAATTGAAAAATATTTAGGTTCAGTTGTACCAGTTGGTGATAATTATTTTTCAGCATTAAATTCTGCCGTTTTCACTGATGGTTCTTTTTGTTATATACCACAAAATGTAGTGTGTCCTTTAGATTTGTCAACATATTTTCGAATTAATGATCAAATGGCTGGACAATTTGAACGAACTTTAATTATTGCTGAAAAAAATAGTAAAGTTAACTATTTAGAAGGATGTACAGCCCCACAATATGATACTAATCAATTACATGCTGCTATCGTGGAAATAGTTGCATTAGAAAATGCAACTGTAAAATATTCAACTGTTCAAAATTGGTATGCTGGAAATAAGTTTGGAAAGGGAGGGATTTATAATTTTGTTACAAAACGTGGATTATGTTCGGGTAGTAAATCAAAAATCTCATGGACTCAAGTTGAAACTGGTTCAGCAATTACATGGAAATATCCTAGTTGCTTATTGATAGGAGATCAATCACAAGGTGAATTTTATTCAGTTGCTTTAACTAATAATTATCAACAAGCAGATACAGGAACAAAAATGATTCATGTTGGAAAAAAATCTAAAAGTCAAGTTATTTCAAAAGGAATTTCAGCCGGTCAATCTAAAAATAGCTATCGAGGATTTATTAAAGTGACAAAAAAAGCGGTTGGAGTCAGAAATTATTCACAATGTGACTCACTATTAATTGGAAATTCTTCAAATTCAAATACATTTCCATTTATTTCAATTCAAAATTCTACAACAAAATTAGAACATGAAGCATCTACCTCGAAAATTGGTGAAGAACAAATTTTTTACTTTTTACAGCGTGGAATCTGTTTAGAAAAAGCAATTGAATTAATGATCAGTGGTTTTTGCCGTGATATTTTTACAAAATTACCATTAGAATTTGCTGTTGAAGCTGACAAACTATTAACATTAAAATTAGAAGGAAGTGTTGGATAATGAATGAAAATTTACCTATGTTAGAAGTCAAAAACTTACAAGTTTCAATTAATGAAAATCCAATTTTGAAAAATTTAAATTTAACAATTAATGAAGGTGAAATACATGCGATCATGGGACCGAATGGATCTGGAAAAAGTACATTCTCAAAAGTATTAGCTGGTCATCCAGCTTATACTGTTACGAATGGTGAAATTCTTTTTAAAGGTTCAAATATTTTAAGCCTAGAACCAGAAGAACGTTCACACTTAGGTATATTTTTAGCTTTTCAATATCCAATTGAGATTCCAGGTGTAACAAATGAAGATTTCTTGCGGTTAGCATATAATGCAAAACAAAAATTTTATAATAAGCCGACAGTTGATCCAATTGAATTTTTAAAGATTATTCATGAAAAATTAAATTCAATTAATATGTCACCTTTATTTTTAAGTAGAAATATTAATGAAGGGTTCTCAGGTGGTGAAAAAAAACGTAATGAAATTCTCCAAATGATTTTATTAGACTCTGAATTAGCAATTTTAGATGAAACAGATTCGGGATTAGATATCGATGCTTTAAAAACTATTTCCTTAGGAATTAATGACTTTATGAATTCTTCAAAATCGATCATTTTAATCACTCATTATCAAAGATTATTAGATTATATTAAACCAACATATGTTCATGTCATGCAACATGGAAAAATAATAAAAACTGGCTCAGCTGAGTTAGCTGAAGAGTTGGAAAAAAAAGGTTATGAATGGTTAAAATAAGGTATTTATAATTCATTAAGAGTTTCAAGATAATAATAACCCTAAAATTGAGATAAAGTTATTATAATAATAATTGTTCCTGTATATTTTTTAATATTGGGTAATTTACTAAATTAGTTAAATTTTATGTACCCAGAAATTTTTTATTCAAACACGTTTACAATCTTAGCGGAAGCAGAAGTTGGAAAACATTTTTACTGGAGTCTTGCAGGTTTCTTAATCCATGGACAAGTTCTAGTAGTTGTTTGGTTTGTATTAATAGTTTTATCAGTTTTAGCATTTTTAGGTAGTACTAATGCTGAGCGCATCCCACATGGCTTTCAAAATTTTATGGAAGCCGCTGTTGATTTTGTAACTGATATTGCTAAAGATCAATTAGGTGAAAGTTTTTATAAAGAATGGATTCCATTTATTGGCACATTATTCTTCTTTATATTTGGCTGTAACTGGGCAGGTGCGATTGTTCCTTGGAAATTAATCGAATTACCAGAAGGAGAATTAGCTGCACCTACTAATGATATTAATACAACTGTTGCTTTAGCGTTATTAACTTCATTTGCTTATTTTTATGCAGGTTTAAGTAAAAAAGGATTTGGTTATTTCAAGCGATATATTCAGCCAATCCCACTTCTTTTACCAATCAATATTTTAGAAGATTTTACAAAACCTTTATCATTAAGTTTTCGATTATTTGGAAACATTCTAGCTGATGAATTAACTGTTACAGTATTAACTTCATTAGTTCCATTGGTAATCCCATTACCAATTATGTTATTAGGAATTTTTGCTGGCTCCGTTCAAGCATTAATTTTTTCAACATTAGCTGCTGCCTATATTGCAGAAGCTCTTGAGTAACATATTTGTTATTAATTTCAAATTTCAATTAGATTTTTTAAAAATTATATATATAACTTAAATTTTATTATGGATTCAATTATTTCTGCTGCTTCTGTTATTGCTGCTGGTTTAGCAATTGGTTTAGCTGCAATTGGCCCTGGTATTGGCCAAGGTAATGCTGCAGGTCAAGCTGTTGAAGGTATTGCTCGTCAACCAGAAGCGGAAAACAAAATTCGTGGTACATTATTATTAAGTTTAGCTTTCATGGAAGCTTTAACTATTTATGGTCTTGTTGTAGCATTAGCATTATTATTTGCTAATCCGTTTAGTAGTTAATTTAGAGATACCCAGATTTTTTCTTTAGAAACTTACTATTTAATAAATAAAAACTCATGAGTAATAAATTTCATGAGTTTCTATTTACCCAATTTTAATTCTATACTATAAGTATATAGATTTTATATGATTAATTTTTCAATATTAATTTCGAGTTCAGAAGTTAGTGGCCCTGGTGGATTATTTGATTTTGATGCAACGTTACCTTTAGTTGCGATTCAATTTTTATTGCTAATGGTTATTTTAAATATTATTTTATATAACCCATTATTAACAGTAATTGATGAACGTAAAGAATATATTCTAACTAATTTAAGCAAAGCATCAGAAACATTAGCGGAAGCCAATAAATTAACTACTAATTATGAACAAGAATTAGATAGTGTTAGGACAGAAGCCCAATTAGAAATTACAAACTCACAAAAAATTCATAAAGAAATCTTAGAAGTTGAATTAAATATTTCTCAAAAATATATTGATAATTTATTAGATACTATTACAAAAGATCTTTTTGCTAAAAAAGAGATTGCTCTTAATAGTCTAGATGAAGTTGTTCAATCATTGTGTGAGAATATTGAAACTCGCTTAGCTATTTAAATTTTTTGTTATACGTAATTTTCCTTTTTATAAGTGAACAGTTTATATAAAAACTCGAAAACATGGAAAATTTTGATCAAGTTTTTACATTACTTGCCGAACAGGACGGTATTAGTTTAAATACCGATATTCTAGAAACAGGTTTAATTAATATTCTTGCTTTAATTGCAATTTTAATTTACACAGGCCGAGATTTTTTAGGATCATTATTAGAAGAGCGAAAAACTGTAATTGTAAAAGGTGTTCAAGATGCAGAAGATCGTTTAAATGAAGCTAAAAAACGTTTAGTTGAAGCAGAAAAGCAATTAAATCAAGCTAATTTAGTTATTAGCGAAATTAAAAATGAAACAATTGCAACAAAAAAAGCTATACTTGATTCAGATGCTTTACAAGCTAAAAAAGATTTAGCGCTTCGTTTTGAACGTGCATTAGCAACTTTTAGAGCAAAAGAGCGCCAAATTTTTTTAGAGATTAAACAACAAATTGTTTCTCTTGTTTTACAACAAACAGTTAGTCGCGTACAAGAAACGTTTAAATCAAAAGAACGCGCTGCGACATTAATTAATGAAACCATTAATAAATTAGAAGGAGATTTATTATGAGTGGAAACCCATTAACGGAAAAAGTAGCACTACCTTATGCGCGTGCGTTGTTTGATTTCTCCGTTGAGAAGAATATCATGCACCAAATTACAGCCGATTTTCAAAATTTAGATATCTTTCTTAATGAAAGCAAAGAACTAACAACATATTTAAATAATCCGATTATAAATCAAAAATCGAAGCGTGATATTTTAGAAAAAACATTAAAATCACAAATCAATCTAGAAACATTTAAATTTTTAATGGTTTTAGTAGATCGTGACCGAATTAATGTTTTAAGTACCATTATTAATAATTATTTAGAATTAGTCTACGAAGCTGCTTCAATTAAAATGATTGAAATTTCAACAGCATATGAATTTACAAATTCACAAAAAGAGACTTTAATTCAAAAATTAAAAGAGTTAACAAATGCACGTGAAATTCGATTAATCATTACAGTTGATCCGAGTTTAATTGGTGGTTTTTTAATTCAAACGGAATCGAAAATTCTTGACTTTACTGTTAAAAATCAATTACAAAAGTTAGCAAAACATTTAGATACTGTTTTAGAAATTTAATGATAACAAATTCTATTAACCTTTTTATATTTTAAAAAATAATACAATGATAAAGATTCGTCCAGACGAAATTAGTAGTATTATCCGTGAGCAAATTGAACAATATGATCAAGATGTTAAAGTAGATAATATTGGTACTGTTTTACAAGTTGGTGATGGGATTGCTCGAGTTTATGGTCTTGACCAAGTTATGAGTGGAGAGCTTTTAGAATTTGAAGATAAAACAATCGGCATTGCTTTGAACTTAGAAAATGATAATGTTGGTGTTGTATTAATGGGTAATGGGCGCCAGATTTTAGAAGGTAGTACAGTAAAATCAACAGGCCGAATTGCTCAAATTCCAACTGGCGATGCCTTTTTAGGTCGAGTTGTAAATGCTTTAGGAAATCCAATCGATGGTAAAGGTGAAATTGAAGCTACTGATAGTCAACTTTTAGAAGCAATGGCACCTGGTATTATTAGTCGTAAGTCAGTTTGTGAACCTTTACAAACAGGAATTACATCCATTGATGCTATGATTCCAATTGGCCGTGGACAACGAGAATTAATTATTGGTGATCGTCAAACAGGTAAAACATCAATTGCTATTGATACTATTATCAATCAAAAGACAGAAGATGTTGTTTGTGTTTATGTTGGAGTAGGTCAAAAAGCATCAACGATTGCACAAGTTGTAAATGTTTTAGAAGAAAAAGGTGCAATGTCATATTCGATTATTGTATCAGCAAGTGCAAATGATCCAGCAACTTTACAATATATCGCTCCTTACGCAGGGGCTGCTTTTGCCGAATATTTTATGTATAAAGGTAAAGCTACGTTAATAATTTATGATGATTTAACAAAACAGGCTATGGCATATCGTCAAATGTCATTATTATTACGTCGTCCTCCAGGACGTGAAGCATATCCTGGTGATGTATTCTATTTACATTCACGATTATTGGAACGTGCAGCAAAATTAAGTGATGCATTAGGTGGCGGTAGTATGACTGCTTTACCGGTTATTGAAACACAAGCTAGTGATGTATCAGCTTATATTCCTACGAATGTTATTTCAATCACGGATGGACAAATTTTCTTATCAAATGATTTATTTAATTCAGGAATTCGTCCAGCGATTAACGTTGGGATTTCAGTATCACGAGTAGGATCGGCAGCACAAACAAAAGCAATGAAAAAAGTTGCAGGTAAATTGAAATTAGAATTGGCTCAATTTGCTGAATTAGAGGCTTTCTCACAATTTGCTTCTGATTTAGACGAAGCAACTCAAAAACAATTAGCTCGTGGTACACGTCTACGTGAATTATTAAAACAACCTCAAAATTCACCTTTATCGGTAGCACAGCAAGTTGCATTAATTTATACAGGAATTAATGGCTTCTTAGATGATTTGCCAGTTACTGACATTAAAAAATATTGTGCAAGTTTATTGTCATACTTAGAAACATCAAACAATTCATATATCAACCTTGTTAGTTCGACAAATCAATTTACTGAAGAAGCAGAAACGGCTTTAAAAGATGCCATTGCTGAATCAAAAGCTATTTTTGTTAAATAACAACATAACAATAAAATTTGTTATTTAGGCTGTTAATTATAAGTTAACATCCTAAATAACAAATTATAGTATTATAATTTATTTTAGGAGTTTAAATTTTGAATTGTAATTTAATAATAGGAACAGTGGTTGGAAATAAAAATTATAATACGCGGACAAGGTGTCCTTTATTGTAAAAGTAGTGAAGCAATTAATCCGCAAGGCGCAATTTTAATTAAAATTGGTACAAAATACGGTTTTAAATTTATTCACGATGCTTCTAAGAATTATATTCGAACAGATCGTAAAAGCGAAACAATCGTCTCAGATGCTATTGATGCAAGTTTTTTGCAGATTAAATTTTAAATCAAATCAATAATGAAACTTACATTCACTTTACACGATGTTCAAGAAATATCTTCAACCGCTTATATTACATTTGTTTCAAGATTTCGCTACATATCGAATGAATCTGAATCAGATTTCAATCCAGATACTTTTGGGTGCGGTGAAAGAACAGTTGGTTAAGACCGATCTTTAGTTACAACTCGCACATCAGTGTGTTATTGGTACTGTTACAATAGTACTAAAAAGTATTTCTAATCATCGTTGTTTCAATAATTCATAATTATTCATAAACTACTGAATACACAAATATGTTTTAAATAAACCTTGTTATACGTTATTCGTAGAGTCGATAGCTTATTAAATTGGAAAATAATGGAGTCCGTTTATGGAGAGGTGTTGATCTCTAGGTGTCTTCTGAAAAGCCTTAAAAATGCACGTGAAAGGGTTTGGCAGTGTCAGTAGTGTGATAATACTAATACTACCTTCAGCTAAATAAAGTTTAAAATAAACAGTTATGAGTGATGAGTTTGAAATCGGGTTTAATAAAAGAATTAAAAACAAAATATTGGGGTTCGTTTAAGGTTTACTTTTTTAAATCAATTAAGATTTAAAAAAATAAAAATTTTATGCTACTTTTAACTGACCTCTTATAATATTGTCAGTTAATGTATTTAAAATTAATTTGATTGAACGAACAGCATCATCATTCCCTGGAATTGGAATATCAATTAAATCAGGATCACAATTGGTGTCTAATACTGAAACAATTGGAATACTTAATTTACGACATTCAGCTATTGCTGTTAATTCTCGTTTTTGATCAATAATAATAGCAATATCAGGTAATTTAGTCATTTTTTTAATACCGTTTAAATGCTTTTGTAATTTTTCTAATTCTTTTCGTCGAATTGAAACTTCTTTTTTAGTTAATAAATTAAATGTTCCATCTGCTTCTTGCTGTTCAAGATCTTTTAGACGTTCAATCCGTTTTGTAACAGTCGTCCAATTTGTTAACATTCCACCTAACCATCTATGATTAACATAGTACGAATTACACCGTTTCGCCTCGTGAGCAATTAACGTAGCTGCTTGACGTTTTGTTCCAATAAATAAAAATGTTTTTCCCTTACTAGCTTGAGATTCTAAATAGTTACCAGCTTCTTTTAATAAAGTTGCTGATTGGACTAAATCCAAAATGTGAATGTTATTGACTTCACTGTAAATGTAGGGAAACATTTTGGGATTCCAACGGTAAGCTTTGTGACCAAAATGTACCCCTGCTTCTAATAGCTCAGATAAACTAATATTAGACATAAAATTTTAAATAACTTAATTAATAATTTATAATATACCATATCAAATCTTAATCAAGTTGTCTATTATTTTTTTATTTTTAATTTCCATTCTGGGGTGTAGTTCCAATAGCTGTTGATTTTATTTAAAAACTTACCAAAATTACAAAAAAAAAAGGATTTAATATAATCGAATATAATATAACCTGCTGTTAGGCTTTTTCCACTAGTCACTTTTCGATTACAATAATATCATAAGTTTCAACATTTTATATTCTAACGAAATTACTTGCAACTACTTTTGAAGTAGTTGCACGTTTTTAATTTCCTATTTTATTCTAATTTTTAATTGGTGTAAGCGTATATTGTTGAAGTAACTGTCTAAATTCATCTCCATTAAGAGTTTCAACATCTAATAATTGTTCAACAATAAAATCAATAACAACTCGGTTATCTAAAATAATCTTTGTTGTAACTTTTTCACAATGATTTACAATTTTACAAACTTCATTATCGATACGATCAGTAATTGCTTCATTATCGCCTCCTAAAAAGATTTGATCATTATTATCATCTTCTAAAGCAATTGGACCAATACTTGACATTCCATATCTCGTTACCATTTGTCGCGCAACACTTGTAACCTGCTGTAAATCATTACTTGCACCTGTTGTGATCTCTTGATCACCAAAAACAACTTTTTCAGCAACTCTTCCGCCCAAAGTTGTAATAATTCTAGCTAATAATTGCGATCGTGAAACCAAAGTTGCATCTTCTTCTGGTGCAAACCACGTTAGTCCTTTTGCTCCCCCACGCGGAATTAAAGTGACTTTTTCTACTGCGTCATGATTTTCTAATAACGAACCAACAATAGCATGCCCTACTTCATGATAAGCAATTAATTTTTTGTTTTTCGTATCTTCCATACTCGAACCAGCAATTCCACCAATAATACGATCTACAGCTTCATTTACTTCATTTTTTGATATAGTTTGTTTTTTATATCTAGTCGCCAAAATTGCTGATTCATTTAATAAATTAGCTAAATCGGCTCCTGAAAACCCAGGTGTTCGATTCGCTATCTGAACCAGCGAAATATCTTCGTTTAATGGTTTATTTTTAGCATGAACTTTTAAAATACCTAATCGTCCTAATCGATCTGGTAGACCAACTGTAATTTGACGGTCAAAACGCCCTGGACGTAATAAAGCTGCATCTAAAATATCAACTCTGTTTGTTGCCCCAACAACAATTACCCCTTTATTTTCTTTAAAGCCATCCATTTCAGTTAATAATTGGTTTAAAGTTTGTTCTCGTTCATCGTTTCCACCGCCAATACCAGCTCCACGCTCACGACCAACAGCATCAATTTCATCAATAAAAACTATACACGGTGTATTTTCAGACGCTTTTTTAAATAAATCACGAATTCGCGCTGCTCCAATACCAATAAACATTTCCACAAATTCAGATCCAGCTACACTATAAAATGGAACGCTCGCTTCATTAGCGATCGCTTTTGCTAATAATGTTTTTCCAGTTCCTGGTGGGCCAACTAATAAAACACCTTTTGGTATTTTGGCACCTACTAATGTATAACGTTCAGGTTCTTTTAAAAAAGAAACAATTTCTTCAAATTCTGCTTTTGCTTCATCAATACCAGCAATATCATTAAACGAGATTCCTGTATCTGGTTTTTGATCAAAACGGGCGGGAGATTTGCCTAAATTCATTGGAGAATTTCCTGAGTTTTGAGCGAAGTTATCAGAATTCTGAAAGAAAAATATTAAACCAGCAATAAAAATTAATGGTAAAATTAAATTTGTAGCAATTGTTACCAATAAACTTTTTCGTGGAGTTGGATGAGCATCAAAGTTAATATTATAATCTTTTAATTTTTGAATAAGTTGTGAAGCTCCAATAGGTATTTCAACACGAATAGATTGTGGCCGATTTCCTAATTCGGGACTTGAGGCTAAAACGATAGCATTTCTACTATTATCATATAAATCAACTTGTTTAACCCAACCTAATTCTAAATATTCTAAAAATCTCCCATAAGTCATTCTTGAACTACTTGAATTATTTGGCAATTCTTGTTTTGGTATATCGACATTTTCAAAATTAGTTGTTATATTTGAAACTCGAACACCAATAAAAATGCAAGCTGCTAGAAAGAATCCAATAAGAATTTTTTGTATTATATTACGATCCATTTTTTTTTTTATTTGTATATTTATAATTATTCTAGCAGAGAAAATATTTTAAAACCAACTTTTTAAATTTTTATTAATAAATTATTGCATAATTTGTTATGATATAAAAAGGAATATTACTTTCAATTGTTGTGAAAGTTTATTTCTATTAAATTTAAAATTGAAAATTTTATGATAAATCGAGGTTCAATCGTCCGTATTTTAAGAAAAGAATCATATTGGTTTAATCAAACTGGAACGGTCGCAACTGTTGATCAAAGTGGAATTCGTTATCCAGTGGTAGTTCGCTTTGAAAATGTAAATTATAGTGGAACAAATACTAACAATTTTGCTTTAACTGAATTAATTGAGGTTAAAACAAAATAAAACATAAATTATTTATAGGTGCATTGAAATAATACCGAGTAAATATCAATTGTTAATAACAACCTCTAAAGCTGTCTGTTATTGGTCTTGTACTAATATTTTTAACAAAGGTATAGCTAAGGTTACCAAATGACGTTATCTCTATTAGAAATAACGAAGGTGGGTGGTTGGGTAAGAACCAATAAGACTTATTAACACCCACTTTCCCCTACTTACGTTCACACAAAAGTAAATTAGGAATAGGAACAATAACTTTTGACTAGTTATTGAATACAAACTAATAGATTAAATCTGTTCTAACCGATCAGGAGGTTTCTGTTGTTCGATATCAGATAATTGATTAACGTAAGGAGAAGTAGTATCTAAGTTTCAATGACCAATGGTTTGTTTGACAAACTCGATATCTTTGGAATCTTTCCATAATTATTTGATATGGCCAATTTCAAAGTTATTATTAATAACCTTAAGTTTGCTAGAAAGTTGATTTTTAAATCATAAAAAATCTAAAGTATTCTAAGAATATCGGTCCAGTTTTGTCCTGGTTAATAAATTACCTTTTATTTAAAATTTGGGTAACAAATTTAACAAAGCTGGCTTGATTTCTAATTGTGATAGCAACTGATCAGATTTTAAAATAAATATTCTATTCAAAAGCATTGAGTTAGCTTTGTGTATGTTTAATGATTAATTTTCGACTTGTTCTCATCAATTTCCTATAGCCTTTTCGTTCCAATGAGCTTGAGACATTTCTTCAGAATTTAATATCAATATTAGTAGATTTTAATTAAACCTTGCATAATCTCTTTAAATTTAGTACAATAATTAATTAAAATAGTTTTATAAGCTATTAAATGGATTTTCGGGATATAGCTCAGCTTGGTAGAGCACCTGCTTTGGGAGCAGGGGGTCGTAGGTTCAAATCCTACTATCCCGAAATTAGTGAAGTAAGACCATATTAATAAACTTGTTAAACAATATATCAATAAGACTATCAATAATTCATTTTAAATAATGTTAAAATTCTTTGAAATTAAATAAAATATTATAAAGTAAAGAAATTTTTTAATTAGTTTTTTAGTTGAACGATGTCTTTAAGTCTAGTACCTTTAGTGAGATGAAATTGTTCTGTTAGATTAATTAGTAGTTGAGCGCCAATTGTTATATTTTCGAAATAATCAAATATTATATTGGAAGTATGTTCAGCGGACATTATGGATACGTTGAGTATGAATTTAAACCCTTCGATAAAAGCTTTTGTATTAGGAATAGTGTATAAGATATGCAAAAGGATTAATTAATTCAATATCGTAATGAAAATATAAAATTTGATACAATTTAATTTTTAATAAGAGAACGCGAGTACAATTCAAATAAATTAAAAATTATTGAAAATGATCTTCGAAAAGGTTTTATCGGATTAGCCTTAAAAAACTAAGAGCTCTTAAAATTAATGAATCAAATACTATAACCAAAAACGAGAAGTCAAGAAAAGTGGCCTAACAGAAAACGCTTACCTAAAGGTGATCCAATTGATTCTAAAATTTAGAATTTCCTTCTAGCCAAAAGCGGAGGACCTAGTTACATAGTTATAAGAACACGGGTTACAATTTGTTTGTTTATAGTAACCAAGATTCAAATTAGTGAACTTGTATCCTTGAAATTCCGACAATTAGAAACGATATTAGAAGAAAGATAAATATCAATTGGGCAGTTTAAAAGAGGACCTGTTAGGCATAAAATTTTCTTAACTTCATAAAAAGAAGAGACTAATAAAAACTACAAAAAGAGATTTTAAATTTCATTTTTTAATGAAGGCTAATAATTCGTAGATTTTTATGTCAGATCGAAAACCAATTAAAAAATTTCCTAATTTCATAATTTAAAAAAATTAAGATTATTATAAAAATCATCTAGAAAATTTAATTTGAAAAAACTATTGATAGAATTTTATTTCTTTTTTATACTAATTATTTATATCTGATAGATTAAAATCTTATTAACTTAATTTAAAATTTTTAATGAGTTTAGACGAAAAATTTATTCCAATCCGCACTGCGATTTATCAAATAGTTGAGAATTTTTTCAAAAAAATAGCGGAATTATTTGGATATCCTAAAAATCCTGGGATGCCCACTATTTATGAAATGCCAAATGAAACATATGCAAGGTCGCAATTTTTTGACAGTCTTCCAACTCATAAAACATATTGGCCCCCAATCCAACAACCGGAGACTTGGTTTGAAATGATTTTAGGACCAGCTCCTAAACTTGAAACGATTCCACGATATATTTATGAAAATAGAGAGGAAGGGTTTTATAGTTTTTATGTTGAAAATTATAAAAATCTTTATTTCTTACCTGATTGGCTTTCGGAGTTTATTCAAGTTCAGTTAAATATTTGTTTAGATATCAGTGTTTTAGAAACAATTCGGGAAGTCTTATTTATAGGGTTAATGGTATATTCACAGATGGTAGTTGTTCGAATTGCGATTTCTTGGTTGATTTATATTAACCCGTATACTTTTCCATGGTGTTATCTTGCTGCAGCAGTTGATTGGACAGAAGATGTTTTACAAGGAATTGTACCTGCGATATTAGGTGTGAATATAACCGGTAGTGTATTTCTTGGAATACTTGGAGTTATAGCAGATAGTTTAAATCATTTAGTTTTTACTATGCCATTTCTTCCAAGTGAAGCTGAAGAAACAAAAGTCTTAATAAATAATGATACTAAAGATATACTAGTTTTTCATTACTTACCAATTTTATGGTATCGTCATTCAATTCCAAATAATATTAGAGAATATTGGTATTATAAAAACCCAGAAATTTTAGACTATATGCAAAAATCTTATAAAGATTTAAATATTCAATTTTTACCTGATAATATTATTCCAGATCTAAATTTAGAGACACATGATTCATTAATAAGTCAAATTAATCTTCTTATTAAATCCTTGTCAACATAACTTCTATCCATGGTTACTCTATTTTAAATTCTGTTAATTTATAGTAAAAAGTCTGAGCCAACTATTAAAGTTAAGCTTAGTGAGAGTTTTTCTACCGAAATTTTTTTGAAAGAACTTGAGGTAGAAAAAACTTATAAAAATATTTTATCGTTATATGGTAAACAAAAGTCAATTGTTTTATAACTAGTCATAAAATGGTATTATTATAAATTAAAATATGTCTCTGGTTTCAAAAGGTATTACTCTGGTTGGAATCACCCTATGTGCAGAAAGAATCTACTCTACTCGGCGCAGCTAGGCTAGTCGCCAAAGACTTGCTGTAAAACATTCTCTTCATAAAAATTCTTCAAATGCTGTTTAGAATAATCTCTTAGAATGCTTAGAATATATTTATCAACCAAAGGGGATTTTTGAATAGAATGGTTCTTTGTTTGTGTTGAACTTATCGGTTCAGTGATTGTTGTTTATGTTCGAACAGGAGCCAAATTAAAATAAAAAAAATTAATTGAATTTGCTGATTTTTGACCTAATGAAACGAAATAATTCGCTTCGAAAAGTCTATAGAGTTGCGGATCAGCTAGCCTGGGTAGACTTGGAATTTATGCCAATATTAAATCCAATGGACAAACAACTTGTATTATAGCACTAACGGTGGGAGCTGAATGTATCTACTTTAACTATAATGAAAATAAAATTAAAGCCGTTATCTAGCATCATGTTAAATTGTTTAATCTAAATCAAAAATTTTTAGTCGTTTAGATTGTTATTATATAATTTTACCCGCTTAATATGAAAACCCAACCGAATTTTTTATATTTTATCTTAAGTATTAAAATCTACTTATGTTTGACTTGAGAAAGAAAACCTTAACCAGGGATATTAAGGGTTTTGAAGGAGCACTGAAAGGCTGTTCTAATCGAGATATACGTTCTTGTCTTTTTTGATTAGATTGTACCATAAAATAGAAATGCTATATATGGCAAATATATCTATATTATTATTTTCAAAGAGTATCTGATTTTATAAAATAAAGTTTTAATAATTAAATTAAAATTTTCTAAGTTTAAACAATTTTTAGAAATTTAAATCTTAATTAGGTCAATTCCTTTGTAAGATATAGATTAACTTTAGAATTACAAACTTTTTATAAAAGTTAATGAAATAAATTTACGGAAATTTAAAGAGAGTTTGATCCTGGCTCAGGATGAACGCTGGCGAGATGCCTTATACATGCAAGTCGTACGAGATTAATATCAAGTGGCGGACGGGTGAGTAACACGTAAGAATTTGCCTTTAGGAGGGGGATAACAACTGGAAACGGTTGCTAATACCCCATATGCTTTCGAGTGAAATGAATTTTTTTCGCCTAAAGAGAAGCTTGCGTCTGATTAGCTTGTTGGTGAGGTAATGGCTCACCAAGGCGACGATCAGTATCTGGTTTGAGAGGACGATCAGACACACTGGAACTGAGACACGGTCCAGACTCCTACGGGAGGCAGCAGTAGGGAATT
>Ga0209955_1000390_pt1 | contig 15783 bp, 17 predicted proteins | sample SalPonA_A_H2O_MG_FD_185716 | JGI IMG/M metagenome (GOLD analysis project Ga0209955, IMG submission 185716) | Water microbial communities from South San Francisco under conditions of wetland restoration - Salt Pond MetaG R2A_A_H2O_MG (SPAdes)... | ecosystem: Environmental > Aquatic > Non-marine... | reverse complement strand
CCTTTGTAGTTGTGTGATAATTTGAGTGAGTATAATATCCACTAAAAGTTGGTAAATATTTTGCAATAGTCATATTTTTGAAATTATAATCTCTATCAATTAGTGATTGAGCTTTAGCTATTTCTATATTGTTTTTTAGGAATTCTTCTTGTGAAAAAATCTTAAAATTTGGAGCTTTTAATTCTGAATATTCCTTTGAAGAAATATTATTGAAGTTGTTTACTAATTGTTTTTTTTGATATTTTAAATCAGCTAAAGATATTTTTCTATCATTTAATGTAAGTAAAGCATTATCTAAATATGAACTATCTAAAAAGCCATTTAATACTTGTTCTTTTTTTCTTTGAACATCGATTAAAGCATTTTTTACTAAAAGCTTAGATTTTTCAATATTTAAATCAATTTTATTGATATTAAATAGTAAATTTATTGCATTTTTTATAAGTTCTTGTTTTTGTTGATCAATTTGAGTTGTTGCGTATTTAAAGTTGTTGTTTGCATATTTTATTGCTTGGTATATTCCCCCACTTTTAAATATAGGTTGGTCTATAGTTATTGTTGAAACTTCAAATTTATTATCATTTCCAAACTCTTTTTTAAAGGCAAAAGATATAGGATTTATCCAATCTTTTTTTAATTTAGCACTATCTTCAACAGCTTTTTGTTTTTCTAAATTTAATATTTCAACTCTATTATTATCTAAAATAGTTTCATCAAAATATTCATTAGCAAGTAAAAGATTACTTGCTAAGATTGATACTAAAATTAATTTAGTTTTTGATTTTATTAAGGGCATTTTGTAACCTTTTGAATCCTTGAGTAATCTCATCTTTACTTATAGTTAAAGGAGGTAGCATTCTTAAGGTATTTCTTCCAGCTTTTAATACTAAAAGACCTTCATTAAATGATTCTTTAATGATATTACTTAAAGTGTCAGCATCTTTTACTCTAAGTCCTCTCATAAGTCCTAATCCTACACTATCTGTAAAAATATCTTTGTTAGCTTCATAAACTTTCTTTAATTCATTACTAAAGAATATAATTGTTTCATCTAAAGCACCATTGTTTTTATATTCATCTAAAATATCTAAAACTTCTAAAGCAGCAGCTGTACATAAGTAGTTACCACCAAAAGTAGAACCGTGGTCACCATATGTAAATAAATCTTTGTGTTTAGTAATAACAGCACCAATAGCAACACCACCACCAAGACCTTTAGCCATAGTTATAATATCAGGTTCAATTTCATAAACTTGAGTAGCTAAAAACTCTCCTGTTCTAAATGCTCCTGATTGAACTTCATCAATAATCATTAAAATATCATTTTCTTTTAAGAATTTTGCTAATTCTTGAATTTGTTTTTTATCAAATGGTTGAACTCCACCTTCACCTTGAACAAGTTCAATCATCACTGCAACTGTTTCATTATCAATGCTATTGTAGATATCATCAATAGAATTATTGTAAGAGAAACCTTCAGGATATGGAGCAAAGTTTGGACTATGCATTGATGATTGTCCTGTTGCTTTAACAGTTGTTATTGTTCTTCCGTGAAAAGAGTTTTCTAAAGTAATAACTTTATATCTTTTATTCTCAAATTTTGTTTCACCATATTTTCTTGCTAATTTTATTGCACCTTCATTTGCTTCAGCACCTGAATTTGAAAAAAATGTTGCCACATCCATTCCTGTAAGTTTTGCAATTTTTTCACCAAGTTTTGCTTGTGGTTCAATTCCATATAAATTTGAAATATGCATAATATTATTTGCTTGTTGACATATAACATCAGCTACTCTTTTATTTCCGTGACCAACTGAAACTACACCAATTCCTGATGTAAAATCTATATAATCTTTTTCATTTTCATCAAAAAGTGTTGCGTTTATTCCCTTTTTGAAATTTACGTAGTTTCTTGCATATGTTTGAATCACATACTGTTTATCTAGTTGTTCTAGCATTTAAGTTTCCTAAATTATGTTCATTTGAACAAAATTATATCTAAAATTTTTAAACTAAATGTTAATACGAAGTTTGAAGTTTTTTTAATCGCTTTTTGCTATAATCAAAACTAAAATTTAAAGGAAAAAAATGCAGCATTTGATTAGAACAGCAGATTTTACTAAAGAAGAAATTATAGAACTTTTTGATGAAGCAAAGGATTATCTAGATATGCAATCTAGGGACACTTTAAAGGGTAAAATAATTGTTACACTATTTTTTGAAAACTCTACAAGAACTAGAAGTGCATTTGAAATAGCTGCAAAAAGATTAGGAGCAGAAGTAGTTTCTTTAGATGTGGGAACAAGTTCTACAAAAAAAGGTGAAACTATTTTTGATACAGTTGCTAACATTAATGCAATGAAACCTGACGCAATTATCATGAGACATTCAGATTGTGGTTTACCTGGAACTTTAGTAAATCATGTTGATTGTCCAATTATAAATGCTGGTGATGGAAAACATGCTCACCCAACTCAAGCACTTTTAGATTTATTTACAATTAGAGAGCATTTTAACCACGAAACTGAAGGTAAAAAAGTAGCTATTGTTGGAGATGTAAGAACTTCAAGGGTAGCTGGATCTAATAGAAGATTATTACCTAGATTTGGAATGGAAGTTTGTTTTGTTGCACCTGATTGTTTTAAAGCAGAACATAATGAACACAAACAATATGATAATATTTCAGAAATTATTGATGAAATTGATGTAGTAATGAGTTTAAGAACTCAACTTGAAAGACACAATGAAATCTATTTTGAATCATTAAATGATTATGCAAAAGATTATTGTATAACTTCTGAAACTTTTGGAGATAGAGATATTTTATTACTTCACCCAGGACCTGTAAACAGAAATGTTGATATTAGTGATGAAATGTTAAAAGATCCTAGAAATAAAATCTTAGAACAAGTTACTAATGGTGTTGCTGTAAGAATGGCAATATTAAGAAAATTAATAATGCAATAAAACTTAGAAATACTTACTTGAATAATACAGAAACTTTAACTCAAAAACTAAATAATTATGGTTCAAAAAAAGAACCATTTTTATTTGTAGTATCTTATGATTTAAGTGAGTTTTATCTAGAAAAACTCTCGAATTTACCTAAAAATATAAAATTTAATATAAATGAAAATCCTAATTCAAGTACACCTTTTAAAACATCTTTGCAAAAAGAACCAATAACTTTCAGTGAATATGAAAAAAAGTTTGATTTTTTACAAGAAGAGATTAAAAAAGGAAATACTTATTTAGCTAATTTAACTACAAAAACAAAAATAAATTGTGATTATTCTTTAGAAGATATCTATGAAAAAGTTGATTCAAAATTTAAACTTTTATTTGACAATAACAAAAATAGATTTGTTTGTTTTTCTCCGGAAAAATTTGTTCAAATAAATGAAAATAAAATATTTACATTTCCTATGAAAGGAACTATAGATAGTAGTATAAAAAATGCTAAGAATCTTATTTTAGATGATTTAAAAGAGATGGCTGAACACACTATGGTAGTTGATTTACTAAGAAATGATTTATCTATAAGTGCTTCAAAAGTTAGAGTAGATGATTTTAGATTTATTGATACTATAAATGCAGGAGATAAAGAGTTATTACAAGTTAGTTCAAAAATATCAGGGCATTTAAATGAAAACTGGAATGAGAATATAGGAAATATAATTGTTTCTATGCTTCCTGCAGGTTCAATAACAGGAACCCCAAAGAAAAAAACAACTGAGATAATAAAGAATATTGAAAACTATGATAGAGGTTTTTATACAGGTGTTTGTGGAGTTTTTGATGGAACTAAATTAGATTCATATGTTTTGATTAGATTTATTGAAGAAGATCAAAATGGTCAAAAGTTTTATAAAAGTGGTGGTGGTATTACTTGTGATAGCGATGCAAAAAAAGAGTATCAAGAGATGCTTGATAAAATCTATTTACCATTATAAGGCTTTATAAATGTATTTTGAAACTATAAAATGTGATGACTATGAAGTTTATAATTTAGAGTACCATATTAATAGGGTTAGTAGAACTATAGGAAAAGATTTTAATTTAGGTGAATATATTTATCCTCCTTCACATAAACTTTATAGATGTAAACTTATTTATAATAATGATGAGATATTAAATATCGAATACTTTGAATATAAAAAAAGAGAAATTAGAAGTTTTAAAATAGTATGTGATGATGAAATTGATTATTCAAAAAAATACTTAAATAGAACAAGTCTTGATAATTTGTATGCCCAAAAAGATGATTATGATGAGGTTATGATTTTTAAAGGTGGTTTCTTAACTGATACAAGTATTGCTAATATCGCTATTTTAGTTGATGATATTTGGTATACACCTAAAATTCCTTTATTAAATGGAACAACAAGGCAAAGATATTTAGATGAAAAGAAGTTTTTAGAAAAAGATATAGACATAGATTTTCTAAAAAAAGCTTCAAAAATAGCACTTATGAATGCAATGATTGATTTTGATGTTATTGAAAATTATTCATTAAGTGTATAAACTTTTTCTAAAAGCTCTTCCCACTTATTTGTTTTACCCCAATTTATTTTCACTCTTTTAGTGAATTTTTCAGCTGTAAATAGATAACTATCTATTTCATTAAAAGCAAATTTTGGAATTAAAGTAGGTCTTTTTGTAAAAGGAATAACTCTAAAGCTAAGATTATCTAAAACTAGTGGAGATTTATTTTTGTCTTCCACATATAATAATACCATGTGATTATCCCTTTGAGTCTTTACTTTTACAACTGCTAAATATAGTTTTTCTTTAGGAATACCTAGCTCTAAAAGTGTAAAATATTTAGCTATTGCATAGTCTTCACAATCTCCATGACCTTCTATTAAAAACTCTTTTGGAGTTGCCCAATAGTCCATTGCAATACCTGCTTTAATATCGTGTTTTGGAAGTATTTTGTTTATAAAAGTATTTACATGGGATAATTTTCTAATTAAATCATAATCTTTTACATCAGTTTTTAGTTTTTCATATATTTTCAATCTATTTACAATAAAACTTTTTTTAGGAGAATTGTTTATTTTTTCAATATCTTTATCATTTAATTTAAAATCATATCCATAAATTGAAACTACAAAAAGAGTTATAAGTATAATTATTCTATTCATGATGTATAATAACAAAAAAAAATGAATAGGTATATTATGGTTTCAAATATTTTAGAAGATATAGAATACAAAGATATGGTTAGTACTCATGTTAGAGATAATATTGAGTTCTTATTAGAAAAAAACCAAGAGTTTTCAGTTACAGTAAATGTTGAAGCAACAACTTTTAATCCTGAATTACCAAAGTCAATTAAAGATCAATTACAAAATTTTTCTTTATTTACTTTAGCTAATTACACATATACAACTATAAAAATTGAAGATGATTGTTTAAGTTTTGAAGCAGGATTTGGTGCAGAAAATTTTGGTTCAGTTGTAAAAGTTCCTTTACATAGTGTTTTTCAAATAGTTATTGATGAATCAATTTTATTTTTAAATCCTGTGGCAACTGTAGACAAATTCAATAAAATTGAAGAAAAAAGAGACTCAATGAGTGTCTTTAAAAGTAATCCAAACAATAAAAAATTTAACTAAAAAAGATAAATATGACTCATCAAAGGGAAATTCAAGCAGCATTTAAAGTATCTATTCCAGTTATGATGGGATATTCTGTATTAGGTTTTGCTTTTGGATTATTGTTAGTATCATTTGATTATTCTTGGTATTTAGCACCATTGATGTCGATATTTATTTATGCAGGTGCTTTACAGTTTGTAGCAATTAATTTTTTTAATATAAAAGCTGGACTAATTGATATAGCAATAGCTTCATGGTTTGTAAATCTAAGACAATCTTTTTATGGTTTATCTTTATTGAAAAAGTATAAAAAAGCAGGAAAATTAAAATTTTATTTGATATTTGGTTTAACAGATGAAACCTATGGATTATTGACAACAATTGATGAAGATAAACAATTAAAAAAAGAGTGGTACTATTTTTTCTTAACCCTTTTTAATCAAAGTTACTGGTTAGCTGGTTCTACTTTAGGCGCTATAGTTGGTTCTAATATTGAGTTTAATACAGCTGGTTTAGAGTTTTCACTTACAGCTTTATTTGTTGTTCTATGTATGGAGCAATATAAAAAATTAAAAAATAATCTACCTTTTATAATTGCAATTATAGCTAGTTCGTTAGCTTTAGTATTTATACCAAGTGATAAGATGCTTGTGTTTTCTATTGCTTTTTCTTTGATATTTTTATTTGTTTTAAAATCTAAAATAGAAGCTAAACATGAGTAGTTATGAAATATATTTAGCAATTATAGTTATGGCTTTAGTGAATTTATTTACTAGGGCATTTCCATTTATTTTCTTTAAAAAAAATCATTTACCTAAAAGTTTAGATTTTTTACAAAAGTTTTTCCCTGCAACAATTATGACTATACTAGTTGTTTATTCAATAAAAGATGTTGATTTTGTAAATAATTATTATGGTTTAAAAGAGTTTGGGGCAATTATTTTTACTGTAGTAGTTCACCAAAAATTTAAAAACTATTTAGTTTCAATTTTTGGTGGAACAATATTTTACATGTTTTTAGTTCAATATATTTAGTTTATTGAACAATTTGCTTTTAAAATATTATCTAGTTTTTTAAATACTTCAATAGTATTTTTTTCTATCTCTTCTGCTTTATGAACCATTTTATTTTGAGGAAGTCTTTGAGAGTTTAAGTTTATATAATCTTGTATATTTTCATGGACTATATTATGAGTTTTTCTTAACTCTTCCCATTGAGGAAGTTGAGTAAATGCCGCATTTTCTTTTTCTTTTTCTTTCATCCATTTACCAAGTTCACACTGGTTACAATCAACTATTTCAAACTTTTTAAAGCTATCTAAATCTTTAAATTGTTCAACTTTATAGTTTATGTGTAAGTGTTTTTGTCTAAATACATCATTTATAAGATTGACATCACATGTCATATTTTTATAGTCAGGATCAAACTCAGCTATACTTATAATTGATTCCATTTGAGAAGATAAATCTTCAATTTCTCTAGATAATACAGTAAGGTTTTGAATACCTGTATCATTATCTTTTGAAACAGAATTTAGTCTATTTACAGCATCATTTATTGTAAGAATTTTTGTTTTTTGTTCACTTGAATTTTGGTTTACATTATCTATGATATCTTTTGTTTTAGATATTTTATCTTGTAAATCATCATATCCATTAATCATATCAGTTGCTACTTCTTTTCCTGCATTTGCTTTTGATGAAGCATCTTCTACTAAGTTTTTAATATCTTTTGCAGCTTCAGCACTTCTATTTGCTAGGTTTCTAACTTCAGCTGCAACTACAGCAAAACCTTTTCCTGCTTCACCTGCAGTTGCTGCTTCAACAGCTGCATTAAGTGACAAGATATTTGTTTGAAATGCAATTTGATCAATAATAGTAATTGCCTCATTAATTTGAGCAACTTTTTCATTTATTTCATCCATTGCTTTTGAAGTATTTATTGCTAGGTTGTTACCATTAATTGCTGTATCTTTTAACTCATCTGATAATTTTGACATCATATTTACACTATTTGCATTTGTAGAGATAGTATCTGTGATATCATTTATTGAACTTACAGTTTGCTCTATTGATTCAGATTGAATTTTTGAACCACTTGATAGTGTTGCAGATGTATTTGTAAGTGTTCCAACATTGCTATTTAATTTATCAATTACATTACTAAATGTTGCCATGAAAATTGAAATATCATTTCCTAAAGCATATAATGAACTATTTAAAGTTCCAATATTACCTGTAATTCCTTTCATTTGCTCATCACTTAGTTTAAAGTTATATTTATAATTTTCGTAAGCATTTAGAATTAATTTAATTACATCTAATTTATCTTTAGTAATTGTAATCATGTTATTTACACTATTTTTTAAACTATTTACAGCATCACTTCCCGCTTCATTTGTAACAGAATAAGTGAAAAAACCACTTTCAATTCTTCCTATTACTTCATCTATTTCTTTAAGTACATTATTGTCTTTTGAGGCTATTTCTTTTGTTTTTAATACTTCTTCATTTATACTATTTATTAAAATTGCAAATTCATCTTTTCCATCTACATTTGAAATTGAAATATCCTCTTTTTTCTTAGAAAGAAAATCAAAGAAATCTAATAAATTCTTTTTTAGTAAGTTCATATCAGAGTCTATTTTTCTGTATATAACAAAGCCTAAAGCAAGTGTTAAAAGTAAAACTATAGCTCCAATTATTATATTTGTAGTTAGAGATAGTTCAGCATTTGATTCATAATCTTCTAAAGATTTATTTAAATTAAATAGTGTTTTCTCTTGTATTTTTTCTATCATTTGCAATTTTGAGGCTATAAGTTTATTGAATTGGTCATTTTCACCAGCATAAAATTCAACATCAGTATCATTAGCTAATACATTTATAAAGTCATTATAGTCATTTAAATTAGTCTCTTTTGATATTTTCTCATAAAAAGAAATGTTTTGTAATGAAGCAATTTTTAGATAAGTTTCTATTTTTTCATTTTCATTATCAAGTAAGCTTTTTAACTTTAGTTGATTATAAATAGTTGCTGCTTCCACTTCTTCTTCATCATCTTTTGTTAATTCATATAATAAGTTGTTTCCAAAAGATTTTATTAAATATGTATCATCCTTTGAAGCTAAGAAATTGTAAGTAGCAATTATCTGAGATACAATATCTGGTTGATTAGGATAGTTTGAAATAGATAAAAGTAGTTTTAAAATATTGTTATTTAGGTTTGAATAAAAGTTTAAAGCATTAACTGTTCTTACATTTTCTAAGTTATCTGCTTTTATTTGACTTCTAACTTGGTCAATAGTTTCTTTAGATTTTTTTAATTGAGTTAATAAGTTATTTTTTAGTGTTAATGGAATTAAGTCATTATTATTTAAAAAACCTTCTAGATTTTTATACTCTTTATCTAAACTCTTTCTATGTGTTGTTAACTGCTTATCAATGTCTTCATTATAGTCATTTATAAATTGTGCTGTTAAGCTTCTTTCAATAGATTGAGTATCTATTAAAGACACAGTTGACTTTACTAACCTAACCATTTGTTTAAGTTCGGTTACATTATTTACTTGATTATACGAAATTGATAAAGTCGAAATTACAAAATAAAATAGTGCAAATAAAGGTACTAATGTAAGTATTTGTAATTTGGATTTTAATGATATGTTACTTAAAATTGATTGCATTATTATTCCTAAATATATAATTATTATATTCTAGGATATTAAATGTTAAATGTTACTTGAGAATGTTTGTAGAGTTTAGAAAACTAATAAAGAAAAATCTTTATTAGTTTTTAGGTGCGAATGGGAATAATGCAGAACCCCAAGTTAATCCACCACCAAAGGCGTCAAATAAAATTGTATCACCTTTTTTGATTTTACCTTGTTCGTATGCATAATTCATAGCCATAGGAATTGAAGCTGCTGAAGTATTTCCATACTTATCAACAGTAATAACAGTTTGTTCTTCTGTTAATCCTAGAGCTTTTCCAACTGCAGATATAATTCTGTAGTTAGCTTGGTGAGGAATAAAATGATTAATATCTTCATTTTTAATTCCGTGTTTTTCCATCATAACTTCAACATCTGAAGTTAATGTTTTAACAGCAAGTTTGAAAGTTTCATTTCCTTTCATTCTAATACATGCCATTTTTTGGTCTAAAACTTCTTGACTACAAGGATGTAAACTTCCTCCACCTGGAGTTTTTATTAAGTCATGGTAATTTCCATCACTTGAACAATTTACATCTATAATAGCTTCATCTTTATCTTCAGTTGCACTAATAATAGCAGCACCTGCTCCATCTCCAAAGATGAAACAAGTCGTTCTATCAGTATAATCTAAAATTGATGAATAAGTTTCAGCTCCCACAATTAATACATTCTTTTTCATACCAGACTCAATAAATGCTTTAGCAACAGATACAGCATATACAAAACCTGTACATGCAGCACTTATATCAAAAGCTTGAACATTTGGTAATTCTAATTTAGAAGCGATCATACAAGCAGTTGATGGCATACATAAAAAGTCAGGAGTAACTGTAGCACAAATTACTAAGTCAATCTCTTCTTTTGAAATTCCCGCTCTATCTATTGCAACTTCAGCAGCTTTCGCTCCTAAGTCAGATGAAGCTTCATTCTCTTCTGAAATTCTTCTTTCTTTAATACCAGTTCTTTTTGTGATCCACTCATCACTAGTATCAATGATTTTTTCAAAATCTGTATTAGTCATAATCTTTGGTGGGATGTATGCTCCAACAGATCTAAAAGCTGCATATGCCATTTACTTGTCCTTAAGTTTGAACTTATTTAGTAGAGTAAATCAATAACTCTTGTTCAATATGATCGTTAAGATTTGAACTTGCCGCTGTAATTGCTTGGAAAATAGCGTTTTTAATTGCTTTAGGATTAGATTTACCATGTGCAATAATAACAGGTGCTTTTACTCCTAATAAAGGAGCTCCACCATATTCTGCATAATCAACTCTAACTTTTAAGCTTTTAAATACTTTTCTCATTAATACAGCACCTGCAATAGATATTAAAGATCTTTTTAGGTTTTTCTTAATGATTTTTCCAATAGTGTCAGCAACACCTTCAGATGTTTTTAATAAGATGTTTCCTACGAAACCATCACATACAACAACATCTACTGTTCCTTTAAAAATATCTGAACCTTCAACATTTCCTGCAAAGTTTGGAACTTTTGAAATTAGTTTAAATGCTTCTTTAGTAACTTCGTTACCTTTACTTTCTTCTTCACCATTACTTAATAAACCAATAATTGGATCATCTAGTTGAAGAACATTTTTAGCATACACCTTTCCCATAATTGCAAACTCAAAAAGATTTTTTGAATCACTATCAACATTTGCACCTACATCTAAAACTAAAGTATTTTGGTTTTCACTTGTAGGCATAAGTGTTGCAATTGCAGGTCTTGATACACCTTTGATTCTTCCAATTCTTAATGTAGCTAATGACATTGAAGCACCTGAATGTCCTGCAGAAACAACTGCATCAGCATCTTGGTTTTTTACTAAGTCTATAGCTTTATAAATTGTAGATTCTTTTCTTTTAAGTGCATCAGTTGCTGAATCACTCATACTGATAATATCAGTTGTGTGAACAATTTCAACTCTTGATTTGAAGTTAGCTGGTATCATTGGTTCAATGATATCTTTATTTCCTACTGCTAATGCAGTAAAATTTGTATTAATTCTAAGAGCTTCTATTAAGCCCTCGATAATAGGTTCAGGACCGAAGTCCCCACCCATTGCGTCTAGTGCGATTCTTTGCATTAGTTCTTATATTCACCTGTGTTTGGGTTTACCGTATGAGGCATTTTCCAAGTTCCATCACTATCTTTTACTGGTCTTTTTAATGTAATTTTGTAGTGAGTTCTTCTTTTTGCTGCTCTAGAATGAGATACTCTTCTCTTAGGTACTGCCATGTTTTTCTCCTTAAAATTCTTGTTCAAATAGATTACTATCTTGTGAACAATCTTCACATAGATAATAATCAGTTTTTATAGATTGAAGTTCGCTTTCGATGATTTCATCAAAATCGATAACTCCATTTTCTACTTCTATAACTAAGTCGTCAGACTCTTTACCTTTGAAAATCCCATCACTGATAAGAAATTCTAGGTTTTCGTTTAAAGTTACTTCGTCAGTTTTACCACATCTACAACAATCTATATCTGTAGTTCCACTTAGGTTTGCTTCAAATTTAGTTAATGATTGTGAAATTTTACAAAAAGTACCTTCAATTTTAACTGAATTGTAATCAAACTCCAATTCCTTGGTAGTTTGCGGTACTTTTCTAAATTCTATTTTCATATTTTTTTGCTAATTCTTGTCAGATATTAACAAATTTCTCTTTGTGCGAAAAAGAAATCAATTTCAATTTTAGCATTTTCTAAAGAATCTGATCCGTGAACTGCATTTGCGTCAATTGAATCAGCGAAGTCAGCTCTAATTGTACCAGCTTCAGCTTCTTTAGGGTTAGTTGCACCCATTAAATCTCTGTTTATAGTCATTGCGTTTTCACCTTCTAAAACAGATACAACAACTGGACCAGAAATCATAAATTCAACTAATTCACCAAAGAATGGTCTTTCAGCGTGAACTGCGTAGAATGCTTCCGCATCTGCTTTGCTTAATTGTACTTTTTTAGTTGCAGCAATTCTTAATCCTGCAGACTCAAATCTGTCTAAGATTTTTCCAACAACGTTTTTAGCTACTGCATCAGGTTTGATGATAGATAGTGTTTGTTCCATTAATTTTCCCTCAATTATTTTTTAAAGTCGCGGATTATACCTAAAATGAAAAAAAAAGGCAAGTAGTAAAAACTACTTGCCTTTTGAAAGAAAATTTATAACTAAATATTAGTCTTCAACTACAGGAGCACCAGCTTCCATACCTTCTCTAATTGGGTTACCTTGATCTTCTCTAACATCCCATACAATACATCCCTCAGTTGGACATGCATCAGCACATGCTGGAGCGTCATTGTCACCAATACACTCAGTACAAGTTTCTGGGTTTACATAATAAATATCTTCACCTGTTGGGTTCTCATCGTTGTCAACGATTGATTCTGTAGGACACTCATCTAAACAAGCATCACAACTAATACAAATATCTGTAATTTTTACTGACATAATTAAATCTCCTAATTGAATTTTAAAAACTTTATCACAGCAAATATAAAATTAACTTTAAAAATATAGAGTTTATATATACTGTTTTTGTATTTAGTCTAAAAGAAACATTAAACTAAACATGTAATTATACTATATAATTGTGATTTTAAACTTTAAATGGGTAAATATTAACAGAAGATAAATTTTATTAGATAAGAAAATTTATAAATTTAAGTAAATTTACAGCTTAAATTTAAAAAATTTATATTATAATGTTATTTCAAATTTAAAATATTTATAAAGGATTTAATTTATGTTAGTTACAAAAAAAGCTCCAGATTTTACAGCTAAAGCAGTTTTAGCAGACGGTACAATTGTTGAGGATTTCAATTTATATAACAATATTGGTGAGAAAGGTGCAGTATTATTTTTCTACCCATTAGACTTTACATTTGTATGTCCATCAGAAATTATTGCATTTTCTAAAAGAATCGAAGATTTCGAATCAAGAGGAATTTCAGTAATCGGATGTTCAGTTGATTCTCAATTCTCACACTTCGCATGGAGAGAAACTCCAGTTGAAAACGGTGGTATCGGAAGAGTTAAATTCCCATTAGTTGCTGACCTTTCAAAATCAATCTCTAAAGATTATGATGTATTATTTGGTGAGTCTGTTGCATTAAGAGGTTCTTTCTTAATTGACAAAGATGGAACTGTTAGACATGCTGTAGTTAATGATTTACCATTAGGAAGAAACATTGACGAAATGATCAGAATGGTTGACACTATGTTATATACAAATGAGCACGGTGAAGTTTGTCCAGCAGGTTGGAGCAAAGGTGATGAAGGTATGAAGCCATCTACTGAAGGTGTTGCTGAATACTTAGGTAAAAACGAAGCTAAGTTATAATATTTCAAAGGTAGGATTTTTAATCCTACCTTTTTTATTTGACAATTTTCTCAATTAATACTACAATTACACAAACTTAAATATAAAACTACACAAACTACTTTACAAATCTTTCGATATGTAAAATCCAAATTAAGGCAAAAAATTTCATGGAAGAGTCAAAAACTCCAAATACAAATCAAGCCAAGAGTAAGGCTTCTGCTTCTAAAAAAGCAAGAACTCATATTCCAGTTGAGGGATATAAAATCGAGCAATTAAGAGAGCTTACAATGGAACAGCTTTTAATAATTGCAAATGAATTAGATGTTGAGAATCCACAAGAATTAAAAAGACAAGATTTAATGTTTAATATCTTAAAGTATCAAATTGATGCCGGAGGATTTATATTATTTACAGGAATCTTAGAAATTAAAGAGGGTGGTTTTGGTTTCTTAAGAGCAATTGATGGAAATTTCTCTGATACTTCAAATGATTCTTATGTAAGTGCAACTCAAATTAGAAAGTTTGCATTAAGAACAGGTGATATTGTAACAGGTCAAGTTAGACCACCAAACAAAGATTCTGAAAAATACAATGCTTTATTAAAAATTGAAGCAATTAATTATCTTCCTGTTAAAGAATCAAAAAATAGACCATTATTTGATAACTTAACTCCTTTATATTCATCTGATAGATTTAAATTTGAATATGATTCAAAGAAAATGACAGGTAGAGTTCTTGATTTATTTGCTCCTATGGGTAAAGGTCAAAGGGGATTAATTGTAGCACCACCAAAAACTGGTAAAACAGAATTATTAAAAGAATTAGCTCACGGTATTACAAAAAATCATCCAGAAGTTAGTTTAATGGTTTTACTAATTGATGAAAGACCTGAAGAAGTAACTGATATGCAAAGAAGTGTTAAAGGTGAAGTTTACTCATCTACTTTTGATTTACCTGCACAAAATCACGTTAGAGTAGCTGAAATTGTAATTGAGAAAGCAAAAAGACTTGTAGAGATGAAAAAAGATGTAGTTATCTTACTTGATTCTATTACAAGATTAGCAAGAGCGTATAATACTGTAACACCAAGTTCTGGTAAAGTACTTTCAGGTGGGGTTGATGCAAATGCATTACATAAACCAAAAAGATTTTTTGGTGCTGCTAGAAATATTGAAGAGGGTGGTTCTTTAACTATTATTTCAACTGCATTAATTGAAACTGGTTCAAAAATGGATGAAGTTATTTTTGAAGAGTTCAAAGGTACAGGTAACTCAGAAGTTGTATTATCAAGAGATGCAGCTAATAAAAGAGTTTATCCAGCTGTTGATATTACTAAATCTGGTACAAGAAAAGAAGAATTACTTCTTACTCCTGATATCTTACAAAAAACTTGGATTTTAAGAAACGCAATTGCATCGATGGATGAAGTTGAAGCTATAAAGTTCTTATACTCAAAAATGAAAAAAACTGATGATAACGAAACTTTTTTCGCATCAATGAATGAATAGATATAAAACTAAATTAAATCTTTAAAAACTTTTTCATACTGCTCAACCCTAAAATCAAAGGTTGAGTAGTTTTTTTCTACTTTCTTTTTTTCTTTGTAATATAGATTAGCTCCTATACTTCTATTTGCAGCATTTGAAGGTGAAGTTAAACTTACTGTTTTTATAGTTCTATTTTGAAATTTAAACTGATTTATTCTTGGTATTTCATTTGAAATGTTTTCATACTTAATACTATTTTCTTTTAAAATTTTTCTAAAGAAATATTCAGGACCATTTTTACTATTTCCACCTGTAAAAATAAGTGTATTTATACTGGGAAATTTTTGTAAATAAAAAAGCATATCCCTCAAAACTATATCACTCATACCCAAATCACTCGCATCAATTTTTTCTCTTTTGCATGAATCAACAATATCACATATACCAATTTGATGATTGTCTAAAAAGTTTTTTCTTTGAATAATTGCCTTATTTGAGTTTTCAAAAAGCAAATTTAAGTCATAGATTTTATTTATAGCTTGCCATAAAAGATTGTCTTTAGAACCATAACAAAAATTTACATCATTTTGTTTAAACTCATTTATACAAAATCTAGGTGGCGGCAGTGTTCCAACAATTATCTTTTTAG
>Ga0209955_1000387_pt1 | contig 15828 bp, 14 predicted proteins | sample SalPonA_A_H2O_MG_FD_185716 | JGI IMG/M metagenome (GOLD analysis project Ga0209955, IMG submission 185716) | Water microbial communities from South San Francisco under conditions of wetland restoration - Salt Pond MetaG R2A_A_H2O_MG (SPAdes)... | ecosystem: Environmental > Aquatic > Non-marine... | reverse complement strand
CGATACGGGTAGAATTGCACCGAGGCAGTGACAAACCCACCGGTTCACATCAAAACTTTCCGAAACCGGGTGCTCCCATTTGACATAAATGGACATTAATGCTCCTTTTCCCGATTCGTCCTGCCAAACTGACACTCCACGACCGCGACCGCTGTCTTGAACATCTGCAACGACCGTTGTCAAATCCTCTAAACCCCCATCAACACGAAGTCTACGCTTGATTTCGCTCTGAGTAGAATCAATAGTTTTAAAGAAAAAAAGTGGGTAGCTTTGTGCCATTGTGCCTTCTTTGACTATGCCGCTTCAATATGGCATATGTTTTGGTATTTTACATCCTAATTAAGATAAATAGATTTAATGCATACGAAACCAGAAGCTTCATCAGAGCTCGTTAAAAAGTTCGTCGTCGATGGACTTCAAGACATAAAAGGCGAAAACATTACAGTACTCGATTTAAGAGACATAGAAAACGCCGTGACTGACTTTTTCATTATTGCCGAAGGAAATTCAAACACTCAGGTAAACGCTTTAGCCGATAGCGTGCACAAAAGTGTACGAGAAAATGTTGGTGATAGACCTTGGCACGTGGAAGGACGCGATAATGCTGAATGGGTACTTATGGATTATGTAAATGTGGTTGTACACATCTTCCAGAAGGGTATTCGAGAATTTTATGATCTCGAAGGACTTTGGGGAGATGCTGAAGTAAGCCACATCGAAAACCTCTAATTAACATCATGGCAGACCAAAAAAATCAGAAACAAATAGACAAGCTCAAGCAGCAGTTTGCCCGAAATAACGGATCGAATCCAAAAGGAAAAGGCACAGGAGGCCCCAAGAAGAATGGGTTCAACTTTTATTGGGTATACGCTATAGTATTTGCACTTTTCATCGGGATGCAAATCTTCAGTGCTATGAGCTTCAGAGCTGAACCAACCAACTACCGGGACTTTGAACAAGCACTGGAATTAGGCGATGTGGACCGCGTTAATATTGTCAACCAAAAGAAGGTTCAGGTTTTCATCAAAGAAGAAAGCCTACTTTCTAACGAACGCTACGAGAAGGTTAAAAACTCGAATCTAAGTGATGCGGTCAACCCAGGACCACATTACGTTTTCGAGATGCCATTGACTTCGTTTGAAGATCGCTTGAACAATTACTACGAAGATCACCAGGGAGATGATCGCATAGCCGTGAACTATGAAACCCAAGATAATTTCTTAGGCGACATCATTTCATGGATCCTTCCTCTCGTACTGATGATTGCCGTTTGGCTCTTCATCATGCGCCGAATGTCAGGTGGCGGTGCTCCAGGTGCTGGGGGTGGTTCACAGATCTTCAACATTGGTAAATCTAAAGCCAAAGTATTCGATAAAGACACCGAGGTTAAAACTACCTTTAATGAGGTAGCAGGAATGACTGGTGCCAAAGAGGAAGTTCTTGAAATCGTTGACTTTTTGAAGAATCCTAAAAAATACACCGACCTCGGTGGGCGTATCCCTAAAGGCGTGATGCTTTCAGGCCCTCCTGGAACCGGTAAGACCCTACTTGCAAAAGCTGTTGCAGGAGAAGCAAAAGTGCCTTTCTTCTCACTATCAGGTTCTGACTTCGTAGAGATGTTCGTGGGTGTAGGAGCTTCGCGTGTTCGCGACCTCTTCAAGCAAGCGAAAGAAAAATCACCGTGTATCATTTTCATCGATGAGATTGATGCTATCGGTAGAGCAAGAGGTAAAAACAACTTTAGTGGTGGAAACGACGAGCGCGAGAACACCCTAAACCAGTTACTTACAGAAATGGACGGTTTTGGCACCAACGAACATGTGATCGTTATGGCCGCCACCAACCGTGCAGACATCTTAGATCGCGCCTTGATGAGAGCAGGTCGTTTCGATCGCATCATCTATGTAGATCTTCCTGAGCTCAGCGAACGTGAGGCCATCTTTGAGGTTCATTTGGCCGGAATCAAGAACGATGACAGTCTAGATGTTAGTCTTTTAGCGAAACAAACTCCAGGATTCTCGGGGGCAGATATCGCCAATGTCTGTAATGAAGCTGCGCTCATCGCAGCACGTCGCGGAGATTCATCGGTAAACAAGCAACACTTCAATGATGCTATTGACCGTATTGTTGGAGGACTGGAGAAGAAGACGAAAATCATTACGCCTTCTGAGAAGAAAGTGATCGCATATCACGAAGCTGGACATGCTGCAACGAGCTGGTTGCTCGAGCACGCTGCACCACTGGTGAAGGTAACTATTGTACCTCGTGGACGCTCACTAGGTGCTGCTTGGTATCTTCCGGAGGAACGTCAAATCACCACTGCAGAGCAAATGTTGGATGAAATGTGTGCGACTATGGGTGGGCGTGCCGCGGAGAAAGTGGTCTTCGGTAAGATCTCAACAGGTGCCTTAAGTGACTTGGAAAAAGTGACGAAACAAGCCCGTGCTATGGTGACCGTTTATGGATTGAATGATGAATTGGGCAACGTAACGTATTACGATTCACAAGGTCAGAACGAATACCAGATGGATAAGCCTTATTCTGAGGAAACCGCAATTGTTATTGATAAAGAGATCAGTAAAATTATCGAAGGCGAGTACGCAAGAGCGATTAAGATTCTTGAAGAAAACCGCGATAAACTGGATCAATTGGCTCAATTACTTTTGGACAAAGAAGTAATCTTCAAAGAAAACGTTGAGGAGATCTTTGGAAAACGTCCTTGGGTTAAAGAAGAAATAGAGGAAGCAAAGGTCGTTTCGGAAGAATCGGCAACCCCAGCTGAAGAGCCAGCTGTCAAAGAAGCTCCAAGCGAGACTGAAGAGACAGCAACATCCGACGAAGAAACGACACCTTCAGCGGAATAATTCACCGAATTCGGAATTGTGAAGCCACATCTATTGTTCATAGATGTGGCTTTTTTTGTTGAAAGCTCTAGTATACAACTATGTAAACTTTACACTATGCTTTCTATTTTTGATAATTAAATCCATGAACATGGCCAAAGGCGGCGGTTTTTTAGCACGACTCGGGATAGGGCTCAAAAAGAGCGCTACAAGTAGTGTTGCAGGCAAAGGAAAGTTTGCTCCGGAGAAAGTGTTGCCTCTTGACGAGAAGTTCGTGAGTCAGTTTACTGAGGGCGGCGGAAACTTTGTCTACTGTGCAGATAAAGCCGATGGCATCACAGCCCTGAAGCATTATTGTGCGGAACATCAGTGGCGAGGATTGTTCATCTCTTCCCCTAGTATTGCCGATTGGGAAAATGACATCACCTTGGAGACCACCTTCCAAAACGATGGACAGTTTCCAGTGGTATTGAGCACATGTGAAGCCCTGATCGCATTTAATGGGGGAATCATGGTACACGGCCACCACACGGGAGGAAGAAAATTGGCCGATCTTCCCAAACATCATATCCTCATTGCATATACCTCACAAATCGTGGCCAATCTTAGAGACGGTATGACTGCGATAAACCAAAAATATCGCGACAACCGTCCTGGCAATATTGCTGTTATTCGACCGCCACACGATCAAGCGGTAGAATTAGCTGCTGCTGATCCTAATAAGGATCGTACGGTTTTCTTGATTCTTATTGAAGACGAAGCATAAAACGCTCATGGGAAAACGTGCACTTTTCGGCGGCCTCTATGCCGCTACACTTATTGGTTTACTGGGCTTTACACCTTTTGGAACCGTCATTCTGGTGCTCTTCATGTTCTTGATGCTTCGCGAAGGTGCATCTATTTTAAAGATGGAAAGCAAATCTCCGGTGACCGCTTTGGCTGCGGCAGCAATGACCGCTTTGGCGTATGTAAACTTTGGGGGCGAGCACGAACTCGTATTGAGCACTGTTGGGCTCAGCATATTATTGTCCTTTACCCTGCTTCGGGCGCAACAACCTGCGCAAGAGATGCGACGCGGTTTGTTCCTTATTGCCTACATCTGGTTGCCGATGGTACTGGTCATTCAACAAAGCTGGAAGTTTCCGCAGCTCATCCTATTCATATTCGTCATGATCTGGGCCTCTGATACTTTTGCCTATTTAGCAGGCAGAAGCTTTGGTAAAAGACCATTCGCTCCAAAATTGTCCCCGAAGAAAACGATAGAAGGCTTTGTAGGTGGCATCATCGGCACCCTACTCACAGGGGCAATTTTGAATTACTATTGGGAATTGATTCCTCAAGAGATCGCCCTTTCTATGGCACTCGCCACGAGCATTTCTGCTCCTTTTGGAGATTTAATTGCATCCGCATTAAAACGCGAAGCTGATGTTAAAGATTCAGGTGTATTTTTACCGGGACACGGAGGAGCTTTAGACAGATTAGACAGCTTCTTAACGGCTGCTCCCGTTTCAGTACTCATTTATAGCTATTTGATATGACCATTCATAGAGAAGGAAAAGGAACATTAGGACTTTCATTTATTGTTTTAGTAGTCATCAATGCACTCGTTCAATGGGCTACTAGTGCTGAGTGGGCGCATATGTTGACGCTAGGTCTTAGCGTGGTATTGTACGCCATCGTGCTCCAATTTTTCCGCAATCCTACTCGCACCGTACAGGTCAATCCTGATGCTGTGATTTGCCCTGCGGACGGAAAAGTTGTTACCATCGAAGAGGTATACGAGGATGAGATACTGAAAACCAAGTGTATCCAAATATCCATTTTCATGTCGCCATTTAACGTGCACGTCAATCGTTACCCTATTGGTGGCAAAGTGATTGAGGCGATCCATCATCACGGAAAATTTCTCGTGGCATGGCACCCGAAGAGCTCTACATTGAATGAAAGAACCACTGTTGCATTAGAGAACTCCGTGTGGGGTACTGTGGTGTTCCGTCAAATCGCAGGTGCTGTTGCACGCCGTATTGTGATGTACGCGAAGAAAGACCAACTCGCCAAGCAAGGCGCTGAGTTTGGTTTTATCAAATTCGGTTCTCGAGTAGATATCTTCCTTCCTTTAGACTGTGCTATCCAAGTTAAAGAAGGAGACGTGGTAAAAGGAGCAACTACTGTTTTAGCTACGCGTCATTAAGAGCCGCAATCCAATCAAGGACTAATCGAAACTGGGTCTCACGATCCATTGAACTGTTGTCCAACTCTCTAGCATCGTTCGCAGCGATAAGTGGAGAATCCGCTCTTTCGGTATCTGCCTTGTCTCTTGATTTCAAATTCTCAAGGACCTCCTCGAAGCTCCAGTGCTGACCTTTTGCGTCGAGTTCCGCCTTTCTGCGCTCAGCTCGAACTTCATCGGATGCTGTCATAAAGATCTTCAGCTCTGCGTTTGGAAACACTACAGTACCTATATCTCTTCCGTCCATTACAACGCCTCCTTGAGCGCCCATTTCTTGCTGTAAGGCTACCAAACGTCTGCGCACGGGAATGAGTTTAGCTACATGTGAGACGACATTACTAATCTCCATCGTTCGAATCTCTTCCTCCACTCGTTCCCCATTGAGATGTGTGGCATTTGTGCCATGTTCATCAACTTGGAACGAAATCACCACATCGTCAATATGAGTATTGATATTTTCTTGATCACATCCATTTTCCTTAGTGACCCATCCCTTCCTAAGGGCGTAAAGAGCTACAGCACGATACATTGCACCGGAATCTACATAGATGTAATTGAGGGCTTTAGCGAGCTCTTTGGCCAGGGTACTTTTTCCTGTAGAACTGTGACCATCGATGGCGATGGTAAGAGGCTTAGACATGAACGTCAAAAAGGTTTGGTTAAATATTCACCGACAAAGATACTGTATTCATTCGCCCGGCCACACTACGCAGTTCATTTGCATAGTGCAACGAAAACTTACTGAAATACAAACCTGTCCCTAACGTGAAACCTCCAGAGGTACGGCGTGTGGGTAGTACCATCTCGTACTGACGACGGAAGCTGTACCCCATCATCAAATGCACACGTTGGGTTGGCAAAAACTCTATCGATCCACTGACATGACGCATCACCAGGTTTAAATAGGAATGTTGACCTTGTGTTTGTTCTCCTGTAATAGGATCAGTTTCCAGTAGTGTTGGGTCATCGTATCCCAGATCAGGCCGGTGCAGTTGGTCGAAGACGAGGTTCCATCGAAATGGCGCGTATTGCAGCTTACTGCCTACTGCAACCAAGAGATTAAACGGTAGAGGTTCGCGCAAGCCTGAAAAGGAGGTGATTTGCCCTCCCGCATTTTTTGCAATAATGGCCACCGTAGGCTTTCCTTCCTGCTCATACATGGCGACCAGGTCTGCAGCAAATGCCATGCTCTGGTAGGATTCGTACGTTCCGCTTATCCATTTTGCAGTAGCCCCAAACTCCCAATTTCTATAAGAGGCAATGGAACTTCCTAGAGAGAGTGAAAGATCACTAGCAGAGAATTGGCCTAAGGAATTCCCCCAAACATCCGTTCCTTCAAAGGTGCCATAACTCACATTTTGAATGGCCGTCATCCAATGACGTTGTTTCCACTTGAAGCCGTAGCTCGCCCCATTAAGCGCAATGCCCTCACCAAGACCAGCTCGAGAAATTTCTAACTGGTGCATAGAGCTATCCGACAGCAGCAGTGGGTTCTGAATGGCATAGGCCCCAACAGGTCCAGGGTGCACATAAGCGGTATTACCCAAACCTGATGCTCCCGCAAATATGGAGCGATCTAAAAAAGTAAATACCCCATTCGCACCGCTCTGTGCCCAAAGAGACACAGAACTTAGACACGCTATCAGGAGGTACTTTTTCATGCTATTTTGCGGCTTTTGGCACTAACACCTTTGGATTCTTCACCTTTTTGTCCAAAATAGCGATTTCCAATACTTGCTCAAAGGATTCAACGAAGTGGAAGGTCAACCCTTTCAAGTAGTGCTCTTCGATTTCCTCAATATCATTTCTATTGCGTTCAGAAAGAATAATCGTGTTGAGCTTTGCACGTTTTGCTGCAAGGATTTTCTCCTTGATACCACCCACAGGAAGCACCTTACCGCGCAAGGTGATCTCTCCGGTCATACCCAATTTTGGCGCCACACGCTTTTGCGTAAACAACGAGGTAAGAGCTGTAAGAATGGTGATTCCCGCACTTGGACCGTCCTTAGGGATAGCGCCTTGAGGTACGTGAATGTTCACATCATAGGCATCGAACAACGCATGATCAATCCCTAATTTTTCCGCATTTGCCTTCAAACAAGCCAATGCGATGGTGGTACTTTCTTTCATCACATCACCAAGGTTCCCCGTTGCCGTAACGCGGCCGGACCCTCTACTCAACGATGATTCGATGAACAGAATCTCTCCACCGACTGCAGTCCAAGCCAGTCCAGTTACTACACCAGCATGTTCGTTACCCTCGTAAACATCACGTTCACGAGACGGTCCCAAGATTGTACCCAAGTCTTCCTTGCTGATTTTTGCCAGCTCTGTTTCTTCCAACGCAATGGCTTTGGCCGTATGGCGAACGAGCTTCGCAACTTTCTTATCCAGATTCCGCACACCACTCTCCCGGGTGTAACCCTCGATCACCGATTTCAACTCGGTCTTTCCAATAGAGAATTGGTCCTTAGAGATACCATGGTTGAACAACTGCTTCGGTACCAAATGGCGCTTGGCTATCTCTACCTTTTCCTCTGTAGTATAGCCGTTAACATTGATGATTTCCATACGATCCAAAAGGGCCGGCTGGATGGTATTCAAAGTGTTAGCTGTAGCGATGAACAGTACCTTGCTCAAGTCATAGCCCATCTCTAGATAATTGTCATAGAAGCTGTCATTTTGCTCCGGATCCAATACCTCTAGTAGGCTCGAAGACGGGTCACCACCGTGACCACTGCTCAATTTATCGATCTCATCGAGCACAAACACCGGATCATTAGAACCCGCTTTCTTCATATTTTGAAGTACGCGTCCGGGCATAGCACCTATGTACGTCTTGCGGTGTCCACGGATCTCCGCCTCATCGCGCAATCCCCCTAGAGACATGCGCACATATGGACGTCCCAATGCTTCTGCAATACTCTTACCTAAGGAAGTCTTTCCAACTCCAGGAGGGCCATGCAAACAGATGATAGGACTCTTCATATCACCTTTAAGCTTGAGTACTGCGAGGTGTTCTAAAATGCGTTCCTTCACCTTCTCTAAACCATAGTGGTCTTTATCCAAGGTCTTCTTCGCATTTTTCAGATCTATAGACGCATCACTTTTCGATTCAAATGGAAGCTCAAGCATGAAGTCGAGGTAATTGCGCTGAATGGAAAACTCCGGCATTTGAGGATTCAAGCGTTGTAGCTTGCGCAACTCCTTTTCAAAGTGTTCTTTACTTTTCGCATCCCAAACTTTTAATTTGGCACGTTCGCGCATATCCTCAATCTCAGACTCACTCGAATTTCCACCCAATTCTTCTTGAATGGTTTTCATCTGCTGATGCAGGAAGTACTCGCGTTGCTGCTGATCAAACTCGTGTTTGACTTTGTCGTTGATTTCATTTTTCACCTCGAGCATCTTCAACTCTAGGTTCAACCCTTCCAAAACCTTCACTGCACGATCTTTCAAACTGTCGAGCTCCAGCACCTCTTGTTTCTTCTCGAGTTGCATGCTGCTGTTCGAAGCGATAAAATTCAGCAGGAAGGTATTGCTCTTGATATTATCTAAAGCTGCCTGTGCCTCAGTAGGGATGTTCGGGCTTTCAGCGATCAGACGTGCTGCAATGTCTTTGATGCTGTCCATAAGAATTGGGAACTCCACATCATCGTCTGAAGGCACAAATTCAGGCAAGAACTCGACACGAGCCTTATTGTAAGGCTCACTTTCTACCCATTCTAAAATTCTGAATCGCTTCTTACCTTGGATGATGATGGTCGTATTACCGTCAGGCATCTTAAAGCTTTTTACGATTTGAGCCATCGTTCCCGTTGGAAAAACATCATTGTGCCCCGGATCTTCGTTATCACCGTCCTTCTGGGCAATCATGCCTACGAACTTTGGCTCTTCAGAAATGTCCCGGATCAAGCGCAAACTCTTATCTCTACCTGCAGTGATAGGCGCCACTACCCCAGGAAAAATTACGGTATTTCTCAACGGCAGGATCGGCAACAATTCCGGCAACTCCTCATTGTTGATTTCTGCCTCATCATCTGAAGTCATTAACGGAATAAATTCCGTGTTTTCATTCATGATATCACTTAATGACAAACTGTCCATATTCTCTTATTCTTGGTGTGTATGGCAGCTAGAATCCCGACAGGGTGTCATAACTGCGTAAAAAAGGCCCCCTTTTTCGGGGGGCCTTATAGTAAGTTCAAATGGTGTGCCGAACTCTTATTGCTCAAAAAATCCGAAGCTCATACCAAACTTAAACGTAATACTCCCGTCTAGCGTATTTCTAACGTTGTTGGCCGCGGAATATTCCTCCGAGTAATCAAAACCTTCAATATTTGCTACGCCGAAGCCATTATAATATACTCCAAGGTTGTAGAACGATTTCAGATTTCTACGAATGCGCCATCCAAAGCCGAGGTTGTAGGCATACGTATGACCTGTTCCCGGGTAAAGTTGCACGCCATCCGGGTATTGTGCGTTTGTATTTAAATGAGGCTGGTACGTCAATGCACCAATTCCTGCATGAATGAACGGGGTGTGGGTGTGACGAAGATTGTACTTTCCAAAAGGGATAAAGTGAATGTTCGTAAACAATGCAATGTTCAACAAATCTGTATCTACCTGGTAATCGCGATCCGGGTTGCCGTGAAGATTGTCATGGCTATAGATACTTCCGTAATTCACGTCTGCTCCGAGACTCACCAAACTGCTGAAATTGTACTTCAACTGAACGCCTGCACCAAAGCGTGCTTCCTGGGTAAGCGCACCGAGTCCGTAATCGTTGACATTGCCCAAATAGTTTTGTGTCATACCATATCCCCCGAGTTCAAGGAATGCAGTAGGTCTTTTCTGGGCGAAAGCTGTGATGCTAGCTACCACCAAAAGTAGTAACGTGTTTTTTAGATGTCGTGTCATAATTTTCATGGTCTCAAAAATACCATTTTATCGTCCTCATGGCTTAAAAGTTCGTATCCTTCTTCAGAGAACGAAGCTAAACCAAAAATAGTTTGGACATTCTCTTGCAATATCCATCTAGCAAAGCTTCCTCGCGCTTGTTTGGAGAAGGCTGAAATAGACTTCATAGCACCGTTTTTCATTTGCTTGAAATCTACATGAACCACAGGGGAAGTCACTTTTTTCCAATCTACTGCTTTGCTGTATTCTCCACTACAGGCATTCACAATGAAAGGAGCGTGCTGATCGTTCAACCAACCCGTGAGCAGCGGCTTCCACAAAGCGTACAAATTCTTGGCATCACCCACTGGGAGCTTGGATTGCATTTCTAATCGATACGGACGAACCTCTACCCCTCCAGTTACTGCACCGTATAGAGCGCTTAAAATGACCAATTGGTCTTTAGCACGCAACAAGGCGGGGGAGCTTAGTGTTGTAGCGTCCAATGCTTTAAAAGCCTCCCCTGTGTAGGCAAATACGCCGGGAATACCCGCCGAACTAGGGTGTAAAAAGTCGTTGGCATCATGTTCCCAAAGCTGAGATGTCGCCTCGAATAAGGTGTCACTCACCTTGAAAAGATTCTTTTTCCCACTCATCGGTAGTGAATGAATGGCCTGAACCACATCCGAAGTTTGTGCGGGGAAATAGGCCGGTGTTTGCGCTGACCACGGGGCCTGCACAGGCTCTTGCGCCATTCCTTTGGAGGGAGAAAGTAGGACTAATGGTGAATTCATGGCATCAAAAATAGTAGAGTGTCCTAACTTTAAGCCCAAAGGCACGGCTTTTGTTCTAACACCTCAAACGAGCGCTATGAAAGGAAAACTACTCGCAATATGTACCGCAGCACTGCTGCTAAGCGGTTGTCAAGGGGCAAAATACCATTACCGCCAAGGCAACACTTATGCGAAGGCGCATTCCTTGAAGAACGCGGTTACCGAATATAAATTGGCGCTGGATCGCAGGCCGAACAAAGTGAAATATGTGCTGGCCATGGAGAATTACGGCAATGCACTTTTGGAGGAACTCTATACCAATTATCGCTTCGCCGATGGCAATGACAGCTTAAGCGTCTATCGATTTCTCGAAGCAGATAAATGGACTAATTATCTCAAACGCTACATCAGCGTAGAACGCTACCAAGGCTTCTACCACCAAGATTTTAACGCGCAGCAAAATCGTTACCTAAGTACGGTATATGGGCGGGCGACAGCGTTGATTCGAGAGAAGAACTACGATCAGGCGAAGGTTCGTCTAGAGGAAATAGTGAAATTGGACCCAGGGTATAAAGATGTGAAAGCACTCTTGCGGTTTAGTGAAGTGGAACCCATTTATACCGCAGCTCTTGAGTTGTTCGAAGCAGGTAAGTTTCGTGAGACCTATGCAGTGCTCGAGGACATTATTTCAAAATACCCTGAGCAGCAAGAATTGATTAAACTCCGTGACGAGGCCTTGGAGCGCGGAATGTTCTATTTAGGAATTGTCGGAGACCCACGAATTTCCGGGAGCGAAGCTTCGATGTCAGCCGCCGTTCAAAGCCGATTAATTCGTGAAATCTACGCGAAGAAAGACCCATTTCTTACATTGTTAGATCGGACCAATTTTTCCTTACTACAGTCCGAACAAGAAGCGATCATCGAGGGCAAAACCACAGATGAAGCGCTTACACAAGAGTTGCTGGTGGCACATGCTTACGCGAAGTTAGTCATCACCATGGCGGATGAGCAGGAAGGACGTTTGCGCAGTGAGCGTAAAAAAGGCTACGAGCGGTACTATGTAACGAGTAAGGACGCTGAAGGCAAGACCGTCAAAGAAGCCAAGTACCGCAAGGTCTATTACACCGAGTATTCGAAAGAAAATAGCGCCCACTACACCGCCGAACTTACACTTACAGACCGGGCGACTTCAGAGATTTTAGAGGTGAAAAGTTTTGACTTTTCCAGAACTTCTTACGTGAATTATATCGACTTCTCCAACGATCAATTGTTCCCGGGTTATTGGAAGTACCAGAACAAACAGCACCAAAGCGACCGACCTGAATTGAGTGAAAACAAACGCCGAAACCTTTCTCGTCTGCGCCAAGCGAATCGCTCACCTAAAAGTACGGGAGCTATGCGCAAGGAGGCCATCGCGGAAATTGCAAGTAAAGCGGCGCATCGTATTCACGAGCTAGAACTTACCCCATGAAAAAAATACTACTAACCGTATGGACTGCACTACTGCTCACTGCCTGTGGTCCCGGTAAAAACCTGGCGCCTGAATGGATCAGTGCGAAACCTATAGACGCATCTGGCACCTATGTCTATGGCGTTGGCATGAGCTATGTAAACCCAAACTCCGCCTACCAACAAGCCGCTCGCAGTAATGCATTAGCGGACTTAGCACAAGAGGTAGAAAGTCAGATTTACGACGAAACGCGACTTCTACAAAAAGAAGATGCCGGCGGATTTGGAAGTTCGTTTTCCTCTGAGACTTTAACGAGATCCCATATCAAACTTGAAGAATACAACCAGGTAGACTCTTATTCGGACGGATTGCGGTATTACACGCTTTACCGTATGGATCTTCCACGGTTTTTAGCCATCAAAGCAGAGGCGGATCAAAAGGCACAATTATGGATTGCCGAGCGATTAGCCTTGGCCAAAGCAAGCGATCAAGAGCTTGCCTACCGCTGGAATATGCTTGGCGACGCGGTAGAGAAGTCAGTTTCTCGAAACTTTTTGACCGATCCTAAATTTGCCGTTGCCACTAAAAGCTCTCTTATCCAGGCTCTTAGAAGCATTGAACAGGAAATGGCGGGCAACTTCCTTATTCCAGAAACAGTTCTTTATCTAGGTATGCCTGACCAATTTTCCGCGGCATACCGACTCAGTAGTCCTGCCCTCACTCCTCATTTAAAGCTTACCAGCAGTTCAGGAAGCTTCAAATTCAATGCAGACAATGGCGCCGTGTACTGCACGAGCACCGGAAAAGAAAACGCAGTACATCTAAATATGTCGTTAGATATTGATGCGCTGTTGCCGTCTTTGAGTAGCGCTGGCCGTCACTGGATCAGGTCGCAGATGAATTGGTCCAACGGCACCACGGTGTTCTTTCAGAACACCAGCATCATCGTCGTTGCACCAAAAGAACTGCACGCCGAGATTTCAAGAGGCACCGCTGTAAAGTTTAACATCGATGAAAACGCTCCACTTACCCTATCCTTTATTGGGGAACTTCATACTTTGACGCTGGCCAAGAACCGATATAAAACTACTATTGACGGTCGTTTTGTCCTCAGCTACACGGATACACAAGGTGTCATTTGGACTTCGCAACGCCTCGAAGACAGCGCTATCAGCAGCAGTATTGATGCCGCCCGAAATAGTGCAAAAAATACCTTCGCAGAAAACTTTGACTTTTTTGTTCTTCCGCAGCTAGAAAGAAGCCTTGGGTATTGACAGTATTATGCACGCATAGTATATTTACCTAGTGCTAATAGCACGAAAAGGAACGTATGCGCCCCGAAGAAACTTTTGACTTTCAGATTCGCAAAGGCTGGATCAGTCTTTCTAAAATGTACAATGAACTCGTACAGCCCCACGGTATTACGACGTCTGTGGGCTTTGCTTTGTTGAATATCGACGTAAAAAAAGGCACTCCCTCAACAGCTTTAGGTCCTAAGATGGGAATGGAACCGACCTCCTTATCGCGCATTTTAAAATCTATGGAGAAGCAAGGTTTGGTTTTTAAAGAGGCCAATCCCAACGACAAGCGAAGTGTGCTGATCAAACTCACGGAGAAAGGTTTAGTAAAACGCAACCTCAGTCGCCAAGCTGTGATCAGTTTCAACAAGGCCGTCCTTGCCGAGGTGGGTGAACATGAAAGTGCTGCATTTTTCGAGACGTTGAATAAAATCCAAACGATCAGCCAGAACATGCGTCTGACCCAAGAGGATTAATCCTACCCGTATTTGTTATACATTCCAATTTAGCAATTCAGGTTTATCTATACCACTGAAAACGAAGCGAATTCAAGATATCTTCGGCTAAAAACAAGCATCACGCAAAAGCTATAGCTCTTTACCCGAGGTGCTGTTCATTCCAAAAATGAGATTCGCACATCGGCCTGAATGCCGTTATTCACGTGAATATTTGACTCATTTTCAAAAATTTGGAACGATATCTATTTAATTCTATCCACGTTCCATACGTTTCTATATATTGTAGTCAAGAAGAAGCATAAAACTATCTTTTGGTAAATTGATATGCTTTTGCTAAATACCTATACAGAACGCCAAAACAACATGTCACAGGATCAATTTTGTCCCAAATGCCAAAGTCAAGAATACGTCAAAAGTGGTATTATCAAGGGGCGCCAACGCTTTAAATGTAAAAACTGCAACTACTATTTCACTGTACAGAAACTAGGAAAGCGGATTGACGATTATTACGTCACCAAAGCCCTACAGCTCTACGTTGAGGGTGTCAGCTACAGGGAAATAGAGCGCGTGCTGGGAATTTCGCACGTGAGTGTAATGAATTGGGTCAAAACGTACGGTATTAAACGACCGCAACACAATGACAATTACCATCCCAGCTACAAGATCCTCACGTTTGAAGAACTCGCCAAATTCACTTCGAACAAGGAGAACATCAAAGGGTCAGGTATGATTATCACTGAGATCGGTGACAAATTCATGCTGATCAAATGGGAGCGATTTCGCAACTAGAACGACTCGTTTATTAAAGGGTAACTATACCACTTAACTAGTATGTATAGTCGATTTTCATAAAAAAAGGGTTTTTGGAACATTTGAATTGGGAGACCATAGCAAGTAGCCCAATTCGTTTAATCCAAAAACCCAGTTTATGAGAACAAAATTAATCGCTGTTCTGATGCTAACGTTCGCCACCTCGGCTTTGTTTGCACAAAAGAACGCAACTCCCTACGGATCCGGACTTAAAGTAAGTCTGAATGACGACGGGAGCCAGTATTACAGGCTGATCACCTGGCATCAAGCCTGGTTACAATCAGACCTCAGCAATACCGGGGGAATCACTCCTTCACTTCGTCGTTCGAGAATGCTCATGTTTGCGCAGCTCAATGATCGATTTTTGATTCTGACCCATTTCGGTTTGAACAGCTTGAATGCTGCAAAAATGGACCCTACAGGTCAAAGCGCTGCCGCCCAATTGTTCATGCACGACGCATGGGCAGAGTGGAAAGTCAACAAAAACCTATACATCGGATCCGGACTTCATTACTGGAATGGAATCAGTCGATTGAACAACCAGAGCACGCTGAACATGCTTGCTTTAGACAATTCACGTCATGCTTGGGCAACGATCGGGACCTCAGATCAATTTGCGCGTCACATGGGGGTATATGCCAAAGGGAAATTAGGGAAGTTAGATTACCGTGTCGCTTGGAATCAACCGTTGCTCAATAGTGTAGATGCTAATGCGGGTATCGCAGCTACTACGACTAAAGCTACCTATACTGGACGTCGTGATCTTGGTGCTTCTGCCTCGAATGTATATGCGGGATATATCAACTATCAATTTTGGGATCAAGAAAGCAACAAGCTTCCTTACTTCGTCGGCACCTATTTCGGTGCTAAAGATGTGTTTAACATCGGTGGGGGGTTCTTCTCACATGCTAACGGCGCAGTCGTTCTTGACGGGAACGGCGCAGCGGTCGGTCAAAACGTAAACATCGTAGCCGTCGACGCTTTCCTAGAAAAAGGTTTGAATGAGAACGGTAGTGCCGTTACAGCCTATGCGCAATACCAAATCAACGATTACGGGGACAACTACC
>Ga0209955_1000382_pt1 | contig 15932 bp, 11 predicted proteins | sample SalPonA_A_H2O_MG_FD_185716 | JGI IMG/M metagenome (GOLD analysis project Ga0209955, IMG submission 185716) | Water microbial communities from South San Francisco under conditions of wetland restoration - Salt Pond MetaG R2A_A_H2O_MG (SPAdes)... | ecosystem: Environmental > Aquatic > Non-marine... | reverse complement strand
AATTTCGCTCATGGTTAACGTCGTTCTAATCGGTCTTGGTGCTTATCTAGCCTCTCAGGACTTGATGACGCCGGGCGAAATCATTGCCTGTTTGATTATCGGTATGCGAACCGTAGCGCCTTTGGATAGTTACATTAAGGCGCAGCAGTCGATACATATGTACCGTCGTGCTCAGGATTTGATTCAAACAACGCTTGATAACGAGGCCTATGCTGCTCCAAATCTGCCCATTATTGGCGCTCCTGAAGGAGGTTTACGGATGCAGGATCTCGTATTTGTTCATCAGGGCTCGCGGCTTCCGATAATCAAAGGCATCACCCTGCAGATTCGTGCTGGATCCTGTATTGGGCTGGTAGGCCCTAACGGTGCTGGTAAAACAACTTTCGCAAAATTAGCTCTAGGTCTGTACAAGCCGACGTCCGGGCGGGTCACCTTGGGCGATTTAGATGTTTATCAGATTAACCGTAGCCTATTGGGAGGACATATAGGTTATCTAGATCAAGCGGCTGAGCTATTTCCCGCAACGATCGCCGATAATATTTCTCGTTTTGAACCCGCGCCTATTGATGAAGTTATCGCGGCTGCGAAGCGGGTTGGCGCGCATGAAATGATTGAACGACTACCTGAAGGTTACGAAACCCGTGTTCAAGGCAATGGGCAGAATCTCTCGGGAGGGCAACGTCAAATGGTATGCCTTGCTCGAGCACTATTTGGCACACCAAGTATCGTTGTTCTAGATGAGCCGACGTCAATGCTTGATGGAAAGGAGGCTGGCAAGGTTTGCCTACTGTTAGACAGGCTTAAAGAGGATGGCGTTACTACTCTTGTAATTTCGCATGATCAAAATCTGCTGCAGCACGCATCGACTCTGTTGCACCTAAATGACGGACGTGTACTTAAAGCGGATCGCCAAGATAATCAGCCTGCCAGTGGAAGTGTTGCAGAGGAGGTGCAAGATGCCTAAATCTCTCAAGCAGTCTCTAAAACGCGAGATATTTGCTGGTACTTTAGCGCTAATAGTTGGTGTGTTTGGGATTTCGGGTTGGGTGTACAAAGCGGAGATCTCCCAAGCAGCGCTAGCTACCGGGTTGCTTGAGCCTTCTCAGGGTAGTGTGCTCGTCCAGCATCCTCGTGGTGGTGTTGTAAGCCAAGTATGGGTAAAGGCGGGAAGCAAGGTAACTAAAGGCGACAAACTCGTTACGTTTGTCAGTGATGAGATAAAAGTGGAGCTGAGTCGGCTCGAAAATAAGCTGGTGCAGGCTCGAGCGAAACAACATCGCCTAATGATCGAATTCGATCAGCTAGAGTGGTCAACTCCGCTGGATCTTAATCATACAAAGGGAATTACAGCACTAGCGGTTCAGCGGCAGATCTACAATGCACGCCAAAAGGCATACGATGTACAGCGCGATATCCTTGATTCGAAACTTGTAGAGCTTGATGAGGAGACGGAGGGTTTAAATCGCGAGCTAGAGAGTTTTACAAAGCAGCGGAATATCGTCGCAGATCGTGTGAAGGCCCTCAGTGAATTGACCCGCAAAAAAATGATTAGCCAAACAGATCAGCTCAACCTGATTGGGCGAGAGGCTGATCTTGTTGGTCGAATTGGATCAATGCGAGCAGATTTAGCGCGCACAGAACAGCGCAAAGCTGAAGCTAAACTGCGGCTGGAGATGCTGGCTCGTGATCGAATCGAATCACTGAGTCAGGAGTTGAGTGAGCAGCAACTCGCAGTTGAGGAACTCTTTGATCTCATCAAAATAACCGAGGTGCGCCTGCAAGAAACTGAACTCTATGCCGAGCATGATGGCCTGGTAACTGAGCTAACTGTTGGCGGGCGAGGAGAGGTAGTTGCAGCGGGGCAGGCAATGATGCGTTTGGTGCCAGACGCAGATGCTCTAATAGTGGTCGGTCAGATTAAACCGGATGATATCGATCTGGTGCGCCCTGGAAGTCCTGTGGACATTGTCTTCAGTGCGTACTCCCTGCGTGGCCAGGTGCCGGTGAAAGGTACACTGCGATTAGTTTCCGCTGACCTCGTGCAAACAGACGACGGGAAGGGCTACTACGAAGTTGAAATCGACATGGAACCAGAGGCCTTAAGTGCTAGTGGATTAGCGCTCTATCCTGGTATGCGCACTCAGCTTACGATCAAGGGAGAGACGCTACCTGTCTGGCGCTACTTGTTTGGGCCTATTTTTAACTCCTTTGGACGGGCCTTTCATGAAGCTTAAACTAAGTTCGCTATTCAACAAAAGTAATAAGGACCAAGCGCCTACCTGTAGAGTGGTGGAGTTTAATGTGAATCGTCTTAGTGCAGCTAATGTAAATGAATTGATTGCGATTCACTCCCCTTCGTTTGAGGATGAAAGTTGTATTGTTATTCAGATGGATGGCGTTAGTTTTATTGACTCGTCCGGTCTGGGCTTTCTCGTAAATATGCGAAAACGAATGTCTGCACCACAAACGGTTATCATTGAAGGGTTAATTGATCCCGTTCTTATTCAGCTATTTTCTCTCACTCGCATGGATCAAATTTTTCATCTGACTACTGATCGAGCGGCAACGTTACAAAAACTAAAGTAACGACGTTCCCGCTTACTCGGTTATCTATAGGTTGCTTTAGGAAAAACTCGCATAATGCGAATCAAATTGTATTTTTGCAAAATGCAACCGGATTATCTCCTTTGAATAAAACATAAGCTATTGTTTATAGTCAATAAATAGAGTTTGGTACTATTTATGCATATAGCTTTTAAAGCTTTTTTCATCACGGAGATTCAGGTTAATGGCTACTGACCAAACGCTAATTGGTACCGAAGAGGCAGACTTACTTACCGGAAAGCAAGGTAATGACTTGCTTGTAGGAGGTGCTGGTGACGATACGCTCAAGGGGCAGAACGGTAGCGACACACTAGACGGTGGTCTCGGTAATGATTCTATTCTCGGAGGTCCTGACTCTGACTCGATTCTTGGTGGTGATGGGAGCGATACCATAACGACTGGTGAAGGTAACGACACTGTCTATGGCGGTTCCGGAAACGACTCTGTGTCAATGGGATCAGGAGACGGTATCACCTTCGGCGGTGAAGGCAATGACACTATCGACGCGGGTAGTGGAAACGACTATGTCGACGCAGGTGCCGGCGATGATTTGCTCAGTTTAGGGGAGGGTGATGACACGGCTTTCGGCGGAGATGGTTCGGATTTTATTATTGCGGGATCGGGATATGACAGCGTGCAATCTGGGCAAGGCAATGACTCGGTATTTGGCGATGCAGGCAACGATACGATAGATACCGGTTCAGGTGACGACTTAGCTGAAGGTGGAAGCGGCGATGATGTCGTATTTGCTGGAGGTGGCGCTGATTCTGTTTATGCAGGTCAGGGGCGAGACTATATCGACGTTGGAGATGAAACCGATTTTTCATCAAATTATGTTGAAGGTAATTCGGGCCAAGACACAATCCTGTCCGGCAGTGGCGGGGATATAATTTGGGCTGACGATTATCACGGAGGTGAAGTCGATCCAAACTATGTACCTCCTGAAGATCAGTCGCTATGGAACGATAGTGTCATTTCAGGGGATGGAAATGATTTCGTTCACTCGTCATTAGGTCGAGATTACGTTGATGCAGGTGCGGGTGACGACACAGTAAGGTCCGGATTTGAGAGTGATACAGTTTTCGGGGGTGAAGGTAACGATTTAATCTACGGTGATGGTGGAGATGACACTCTCTATGGGGGGGGAGGGGCTGATTCAGTTATCGGAGGATTGGGCTACGATCTCATCTATGGCGGTTCGGGAAATGACTATCTCAGCGGGGCAGATGGGTCGGATATTATAAACGGGGATGATGGCGATGACTTGGTTTCCGGTGGCGCGGGTCACGATAGTATTGTTGGAGGTGCGGGGAGCGATACTATTATGGGCGACGCTGGTGGGGATACGTTAAGCGGCGGCGATGGAGATGATTACCTCAGTGGTGGTGCTGACTCGGACTCGCTACTAGGCGAATTAGGTGCCGATATATTATCGGGCGGCACTGGTAACGATTATCTGGATGGTGGTGTCGACGACGATCAATTGTTCGGTGGTGCAGGCTATGACTCTTTGTTTGGTGGAGAGGGAGACGATTACTTAACAGGCGGAAGTGAAAACGACACTCTGGATGGTGGTGACGGTGCTGATATATTGGTCGGCGGAACAGGGCACGACCAGTTGTTGGGTGGGTTAGGCGATGACCAGCTTATAGGTGGAGCCGATTTTGATTTTCTTTCAGGGGGTGCCGGCGAGGACTACCTCTCGGGAGGTTCGCAAAATGATACTCTTGAAGGCGGATTAGGTCGTGACACTCTCTTGGGTGGGTCGGGGCACGATAGTTTAGATGGTGGTGATGGGGCCGACGTACTTTATGGGGGGGAAGACTATGATTATCTTCACGGTGGGGATGGCGACGATTACATCTCCGGAGGCACGCAAAACGATACCTTGTATGGCGGGCTCGGGGCGGACACGCTGACAGGAGATGACGGTCACGATACGCTATATGGTGGCGACGGAAATGATTACATGTATGGTGGGAGTCAGTATGACCTCCTAGAGGGGGGTGCTGGAGAGGATTATTTATCAGGCGGTACTGAGAACGATACTCTAATCGGTGATCTGGGTGCTGATACGCTCGTGGGTGGTTCTGGTCATGACTGGCTGTACGGAGGTAATGATAATGACTCTATCAATGGTGGCGGCGATTATGATCGGCTCTTCGGGGGGGCTGGTGATGACATCCTAAGTGGTGGTTCGGAAAATGACACTCTAGAGGGTGATTCGGGATCTGATGTACTCTATGGCGATCAAGGGCATGACTGGCTTCACGGCGGTGATGGTAATGATGCGCTTTATGGAGGAACAGACTATGACCATCTATATGGAGATGAAGGTGATGATTTCCTCTCTGGTGGCGATCACAATGACACCATGTACGGCGGCATAGGTAACGATACCCTTCATGGTGATTCTGGGTGGGACACTATCAATGGCGGTGATGGCGCAGATGTGATTCTTGGCGGGACTCATTCGGATGTGCTCGCTGGTGACGCAGGTGCTGATGCTATTGACGGTGGAGAGGGACGTGACCTAATCACTGGTGGAGAGGGCGACGATACACTGACCGGGGGCGTAGGCACAGATTTCTTTATATACGATATGCTGCAGAACAGCGGTGCTGACGTTATTGTCGACTTCGAAAAAGGTATTGATACTCTGGAATTCATAAATGCTGGGGCGTTGTCCTTCAGTGATTTCACATTAACAGCACTAAATAACGGTACGCGTATCACTCAAGGTGATATTGTTGATATCGAACTTAGGGGTATTGCTCAGGCTGACATCGACTTTTCTGATTTCGACTTTACAGCATGATTTGTTAAATGAATAACAGTGGGAGGCGGAGCCTCCCTTTTCGGCATGATTATTGCTGTGTTTTGAAAAATCACAACCAGTTATTTGATAGATGAAGAACAGTGCCGATGTATACGCTCACTTCACGTTGAGCCGGATTAACAATGAGCTTAAAGACGCGCCTCTGACACAAGCTCAACAGGAAGCTGTCTATCAAGCTTTGCTAGCTAGTGAATCTAGGCAACGCCATTCGGTTGATATTCGGCTATATATTCCAGCACTTTACAGAAGCTTCTACATAGTACTTTTCGCTGGGCGAGATCGTCGCAGCAATTCTCTTGCCATTCAGCGGATACGATTCTTTAAAACAAAGCATAATATTCTCAGATTGATTCGCAATTTGGCACTAATTTTGCTGTCCTTTAGTGGCGTGGGGGTGCTCTTTTGGGCGGCGTATCTGCTAAAGAGTTACATGGGCATTGATTTGATACCGGGGTTTCACTTAAGTGAGTATGTTTCAAAGTTGTTTTCTGAATAGTGAAGGCTTTCATATTAATAGGGTCTTCAACTTCTTCTTCGTCCGGTCGAAGGTCGTTTTTATTATCTTTTGTATTCTGATGCTGAGTGCGTGTTCTTCGATGGAAGCCGTACTCAAAGTGCCTACCGAAACTTCATCTCTCGGTGTTGAAGAGTTCGACATTCAAACTAGTAAACGCTCAATTCATCTGTTTAGTCCGGCTAGACTTGACCGAGAGGCAAAGGAACAGCTGTTGGAAAAGCGGGTAGATAACCTGTTTGTTATTTTGGATATCAACGAAAGTAAAACAACTTACCGAGACATTCCAATAAACATATACGCTAGAGAGATTTTTAGGCGCTTTAATCGCACCATTCCTCACACTAAATTGTTCGGGGGCGTGTGGCGATTAGGTACTGAATTGCCTGTGCTTCGAATTAGGCCGTATCAGCCCACTGTGATCGAAAATGAATTGGATATAGGCGAAACATTACCATCCATCGGCTCTACTGACCTAGCGGAGGCAATCGATAATATCGCAAAAATTTCCAACCAGCACCCGGGTAAGAATGCGCTGCTGTTAGTGACGTCCTGGTCTCAAATTGATGATGATGTTGTTGACTCTGTCAAGCGGTTTAGGCAATACGGCGAGGCGAACGCTGGCTTCAGTGTAATACCCGCAAAAAGCAATTGGAATTCCCACGGATCGGGTAATTGTGTATTCACTATTGGTATCGGTAACTCCCTGTCTCGTTCTAGATTAGATGAGGCTGATCTATGTGGCACGTCGGTAGCCGGCGATAAAATTGCTCAGCCTAGGGATATGGAAGCATTTGTACGGAAAATGTTTTATTTGGCTCCAAGAGATACCGATGGTGACGGAATCTTTGACTATGTCGATGAGTGTCCGCATACAGAACTTGGTCGAGTGGTGTCAAGGAGAGGTTGCCCAAGATTTGCTGAGGCCGAGGAGGCAAAACGATGAAAATGCTAAGTGCAAGTTTGGCAGTCATACTAAGCGTTACCACTGTCCTCGAGGTGGTGGCTGAGGTCCGAGTAGCGACCCCTTATCCTGAAGACTTACAACTTATAAATGCTGCGAAAGCTGCTACTGATGGGATCGATGAACCATTAGCGGAGCCTATCTTTGCACCTGTGTCGAGTATCATCGTTCCCGATTTAACTACGCCGTCTACAATTGAGGAGCGTGCGGAAGAGGCGTTAAAAACAGCAACTCTAGAAGAGCAAATATCGGATCAGAGCATTTCTCAGGAGTTAACACAATTTGGCTATGATATTTTCAGCTCTATTCCAACGACTTTTGCACCGGTCGATGGCATTCCAGTTCCACCTGACTATGTGATTGGCCCAGGTGATACCTTTTTACTCCAGCTTTTCAGCACAACGGATGTTCAGTACACCCTTGTCGTATCTCGCGAGGGACGCCTTTTAGTGCCTGAGATAGGTGATATCCAAGTATCGGGACTAACGTTTGAGGATGCTCAGACCCTTCTTAAGGAACGTATTGCTCGTACGCGAATGGGGGTGAAGGTAGTGGTCACGTTGGATAAACTCCGAACCATTCAGGTTATGATGCTTGGAGAGGTCGTACAACCGGGAACATATACCGTTAGTGGCCTGTCTTCATTGGTAAACACGCTGATAACAACAGGAGGTATCAAGCGTTCAGGTAGCCTGCGTGAAATATCGCTCAAGCGTGGAGGGCAGACGGTTGCGAGTCTGGACCTTTATGACCTACTCCTAAAGGGTGATACTTCTACCAACCCTTATCTGCGGCAGGGTGATGTCATCTTTATTCCCCCAATCGGGAGTACGGTAAGTATTGCAGGAGAAGTTAATCGTCCAGCTATTTACGAAATTACTGAAGAGGAGACGGTTGGAGAGCTGATAGAGTTAGCCGGTGGTTTGCTCCCAACAGCAGCAAAACGGACAACTCAGATTGAAAGAATCAAAGATGATGGGACTTATACTCTAATTCAGGCCAATTTAGATGCCGAGGGGTATTTGTCACCCATAAAGAACGGAGATGTCCTCCGCATATACCCAGTCACTGATCGAATGGACAATGTCGTTCTTCTAGCTGGTAATGTGGTCGCGCCCGGTGGCTATGAATGGCGACTCGGCATGCGGCTGTCTGACCTCATTCCTAATTCTGAGTTGTTACGTCAACGAACTGATTTCGGTGTCGCCTTGATCGAGCGAGAGGATCGCATACTCAAAACGACGGAAGTCCGTTATTTCAACCTGCAAGAAGCCCTTAGCAATCCACAATCAGCCACAGATCCTGTGCTATACCCACGTGATACCGTTGTTATATTCGATACGTACACCGAGCGATCCAAACTGCTGACCAATATTATCCGCAAAATGGAGGAGCAGACTCTGTCTACGGCCCTCCCAAATGTTGTCGAAATAAGAGGCTTCGTACAACACCCCGGTAAATATCCTCTCCAATCAGGGCACCGACTCATAGATGTCATAAACTACGCTGGAGGTTTGAAACTAGGAGTCGATAGGGATTACATGTTGTTGCTCAGGACAGATGCAAAATCGAATCGATTAGATTTTATCAGGCTACGTTTAGATAGTGCATTGCTTGCCAAGACCGGTGATCATAACCCGATTATAAAGCCCTCAGACAGGCTGTATTTATTTGATGATAAGCTCAATCGAGCGGATCTGATAAGTGACGATTTGGATAGAATCCAGCAGCAAGCATCCTATGGTGAGCCCGCCCTAATCGTTGATGTTAAGGGCAGTGTCAACCATCCGGGTAGATACCCCCTTACACCGGGAATGCGAGTTAGTGACCTAATTGCCGCTGGCGGCGGGATGGCGGAAGGTGGCTTCGGATTAGCAGCGACGCTTTCGCGACAACAGATACTAGACGGAGAGTTTTCTCGCCTGGATCAACAGGTGGTTTCTTTGACTACAAACAACCCAATGCTCAATAACCTTGATACGATTTTAAAGCCCTATGATTCTCTCGTATTGCGCTCAAAGCCGGAATGGAGCAACACCCCAAACAGGGTGCGAATAGAGGGAGAGGTTCTTTATCCGGGTGAATATACAGTCGATAAACGGGAATCATTGTGTGGTATTGTTAACAAGGTCGGGGGTTTTACAGAGGACGCTTATCTATTCGGAACGGTCTTTACACGAGAGAGCGTTAGACAACGTGAGCAAGAAGCAATTGACCGAATATTACGCCAGATGGATGACTTACTCGCCGAAGTACACCTATCGCCTGGTTACAATAAAGAATCAAAATTACCGGTGCAGCAAGGAACGACTGATACTTTTCGGGTAATTCAGCAATTGAAGCCTGAAAGTGCCGTAGGTCGGATGGTCATAGATATGCAGGCGGCCGTCCAGCGGTGTGATGAGTCTGCTGATTTTGTTCTCGAAGACGGTGACTACATATATATTCCCAAACTTAAACAGGAAGTTAGTGTTGCGGGCCAAGTCTATTTTCCCACTTCTCACCAATACCTCGAAAACCGAGGAGCATATGACTACATAAATCTTAGCGGCGGGACTAAAGAGCTTGCTCAACGGGAACATGCGTATGTAGTGCAAGCTAATGGTGAAGTTATGACCATGCGTTCGCCAGCGAGCACTTGGGGCTGGCTCGGCTCACCTAAAAATCTAAAAGTCACTCCGGGGTCGACAATATATGTGCCTTTAAGTGTGGACCGCATAAACGGTCGCGAGTTCACGGAGTCTTGGGTAGACCTTATATACAAGTTAACTATCTCTGCGGCGAGCGTGGATTTCTTATTTAGCGGATCAAATTGATGAGCTATTTTGAAGAAAAGCCTACAGGGCCAACAGTGCAACACGATATAGAGTTGATTGAGTATCTTGACGCACTTCTTAAAGTTAAATACCGCATTTTTATTATAGCCGTTCTGGTGTCAGGCTTAGTATTTGGTTATAGCAAAACGGTGGATGACCTCTACTCATCAAGTGCGCTACTAGCCATCAATATAAACGAAAAGCCCGGCGGCTTTAAGCCGGGAGATTATCGAGGTAACGATGTGCTCGGGTTGATAGAACATGATTTTCTAATCGACCCAGTAGCAGATAATGAGAAAGAGCGGTTAATAGCGAGACTTAAAAGCTATGCATTTGTGGAAAGGTTTGTTAAAAAATTTAAAGTCGAAGAGTATATATATGCTGAATATTGGGATGAAAAAAATGCTACTTGGGTAGCTGGATTTCAGCCAGATATGAGAACTAGCATAATATACTTCATATCTCAAATGCTACAGATTAAATTGGACTTGGAAACTGGGCTTTTGCATATAGGAGTCAAAAGCAAAAATGGTAGTTACTCTGCGAGCTTGGCTAATAAATATTGGAAAGATTTTAACCAGTACGTTCGCGAGAGTGATTCGAAAGAATTAGAGCGACGAAGGGAGTACCTAGAATCCCGTATAACTCAAATCAACAACATCGAGTTGCAGAAATCAATATATAGACTTATGGAGAGCCAGATAGCCTCAGAGTCTCTTTTATATTCACGTGAACATTACCCGTTAGAAGAAATACAGTCTGCAACAGAACCGCTATATAAATCATACCCAAATAGAAAAGTATGGACTCTGTTATCTTTCGTCGGATCCGCAATTATAGGGATCTTCGTCTCTCTACTTTTAGTGTTGTATAAAAAGATATCTGCGGCAGTACAGACCTATAGACTTGAAAATGAAGATTCGTTCGCTACCACAAATAAAAATATTGAAAAGCTAGAACCAGATTCAGAGAGATTATTACAAGAAAATGAGAGTGATACATTGAAATCAAAAGTTAAAAGTTCAGACGTCACAGCTTCGTTAGATGATTGGGTTGAACGCAATTAATGGACCTTTATGAAACGTATTATATTTCTAACATCGTTTGATCCCCGTATTCCCACTGTTCGTTCAGGAACACCGTACTTTATGCTCCAAGCCTTGAAACGGCAGGGATATAAAATCGAAATTATCGGACCGATAAAGCTACCATTCGAACGGGTTTTTCAAGGAATCAATCGAATCCTTGATAAAATTCTTAAAAAACGGTTTGACTACAAACATTCAAGTTTAACATCGAGATATTATTCTAAGAAGTTTTCAGAGAGGCTTAGAAAAATTGATATTTATGATGGAGATTCCGTTATTTTTGCGCCGTTATCTTCGGTAGAGATTTCGGATCTTAAATCGAATATCCCAATAATATATACTAGCGATACGTCTTTCGAACAGCTTGCAAATTATAATTCGGACTACAACAACTATTTCGGTTTCTCCTATGCGGACTCATGCAAAGTTGAAGACAGGGCTATCTCTAAGTCTCGCATTGTAACTTATCCGTCCGAGTGGGCTGCGGCTTACGCACGCAATAAATACCAAACGCCTGAAAAACTATTTAAAGTTATAAACTGGGGAGCTAACTTTATTGAAGAGCCTGATTCCAATCACATTGAAAACGTGTCAAGTACAGCGAATAGTGGTCCTATTAACTGTCTGTTTGTGGGTGTGAATTGGGACCGTAAAGGCGGCGAGATTGCGCTAAAGGCGATAGAATATGCTCGATCTCTCGGCTGTGATATCAGCCTTACCGTTTGTGGATGTAGTCCGAGTCTTGAGCAGCATTCTTGGATAAGAGTTAACGGATTTCTGGACAAAGATATTGAGAGTGACAGGCACTTGCTAGCTGCTTCATATTATGAGGCGGACCTATTTATTCTCCCTACAAAGGCTGAGAGTTATGGCCATGTTTTTTGTGAAGCGGCTGCGTATGGCCTGCCAGTAATTGCCCACAACACTGGTGGTATATCGTCGATTGTCAAAGATTCTCATACGGGGTTTTTATTCGATGATGGAAACGATTACATATCAATGGGCGAAAGTATTGTAGAACTATACAATGACCGAGACAAGCTGCGTGCCATGGCGCATAACGCGATGAGGCGATATCAAGAAGAGCTTTCTTGGGATTCCTGGGGTGGGCATATGCGTGGACTTATTGAAGATATTTGATTGATAATTTATTTGGAATTAATTGGTGCTCGACTTTTTAGTGCATAGATACGAGTTGGATACAGCAAGTGTTATCGCTAGTAAGCCGATACCATAAATCTTTGAGTAATCCACCGATAGCATGATAAGAAAGAATTCGCGAGTGAACCTCATCATCGCGATGATTAATAGAATATTTATAGCATTTAATGTTTCTCTTAGATGTAGATGTGCTTGGACCGCGCGTTTAAAGACATAAATGATCGAAATATAATAAATGAAAGCGCCGACTGTTCCGTATTTAAATGTAATACCGAAAATTCCAAGGTCTTGGGAAGAGAATTTTCCAAATACGTCCCCTTCTGATATCGATTGAAAGCTACCTTGACCTACACCGAAAAGCGGATTACCTGCTATGGCGTCAAATGCTTTCATATAGGAATAGTATCGTGTTTTATCTGCGGGTGCCGCTTGAGACAGATGCTCAAAGAGATAGCCTGATGCGAATAGAATAAATGGAACACAGATTACTAAAGTAGTTAAAAAAACTCCTAGCCGATTACGTTTGGCAAACCAAAGATGATAGAGTATGACACCAATAATAACCATGGCAGTTTCGCTACGTGCCTGAGCAAGCATCCAGTCATAGATTAAAAATAGTATTATACCTATCCAATAAATCTTGTTTTTAAAGTTTGGGAGTCTGAAAAGATATATAAATGCAGCAATCGTGGCAACATGCATCGCGAGGGTTGGGGCTTTTAGTCTGTAACCCCTCCAGTTGTCTGCCGTTACAAGCGACTGTTTCCAAGTATTTCCAGAATAGTAGTAAGCCTCTTCATTTATAGCAAATGTCCAAAAGACATAACTCAGTGAAACGAAAACTGCGACTTTTATATATAGGCTAGATATTTTTTCGATAGGATAACCTAGATGAATTAAAAAAATTAAGGTTGGGCATAACAGTAATATTATGAACTCGCGTGAAGCGGCGATACTGGGTAAAATTGAAGCCCCGGTAAATTGAGACCAAGTTAAGCTTGGTACAAGCATGAAATAGAATAAAAGTGCAAGCGGCGTAAAAAACCAAAGTGACCAAGATAGATTTGTTTGCTTAAACGCTACAGCAAACGACGATCCAAGAAATAGCGTCAATGTTAATGCTAGAGCTAGCTCCTGTGTTCTATTTGCTAAAAAGTAAAATCCGCCCTTGAAACATGCAAAGAATATAAGCCATAGTGCTGCAGTTACAATGGTTTCGATTTTAATTGGCATTCAAATTCAGGCCAAACAGCGATTTCAGCAACGCGATACACTGTTTTGGCTGCTGCTTACGAATAAAGTTAACAGCTTGCGCTAAAGCGGCTAAGTATACGCTCGGAAGGTACCAGGGGCAGAACTTCTTAGTAAATATTATCTTGCTTCTGTTTAGGTGATATACGGCTATTAAAGATGGAGCGTTGACTTTGGTTTTACTTCCAATACTTGCCCCTTTTTTGTGGTAGACATATGCATTTTCAGCATAGGTAAGGGCGTATTTATCCCTAGAACGATATGACCAGTCCATCTCTTCATAATAGAGAAAGTAGCGCTCATCCATAAGTCCAATATCCTCTAAAAAGGCTCTCGGTAACAGCCATGAGCACCCCTGAATTGCATCAAGTTTGGGTATAACGTCGGCTTGACGGTAGCTGTTAGTTAGAAGAGTGCTATCACCTATTCCCGCTGTTGCTATTCCTGTAACCGGATTATACGACATACCTCCATAGGCCTGAACAAGGTTTGGGTCTTCATAGTAGAGTTGAACGCTACCGCAGGTGACATTATTTCCTCTCTTTGAGTTAGCTTCTGTGTGTTCTACCATACGCGCTAGCGTCGTCGGAGTAACGATAGTGTCATTGTTGAGTAACCAAAAGTAGTCGCAGTCTTGTGACATGGCAAACGCTAGGCCCGAATTGCAGCCCGCAGCAAACCCGAGATTAGATCCGTTTTGTATTAGGATTAGCTTCTCATCGTAGGCTCTCGTTTCAGTTAAGTTCGATTTGTGTATCAGTGTGTATGACACTGGAGTCGGTTTGGCACGTCGAAGTGTCCTCAATGATTTAGTCTGGGGGAGTGGTGCATCCAAGTGGCAATCTGCCCATGCAATTATGCGATCGATCGAACCGTCTGACGACGCATTATCACAGACTATTATCTTGTAATTGTCCCAGTCACTACATAGTAGTGACTCGAGGCACTCGAGCGTGTCTTTCCAGCCGTTCCAATTTAGTATCACTATACCGACTTTAGGTTTTCTCATGTCGTCTTTCCTTAAATTTTATATTACTTAGCATGTATCGTGCCAATTGGCACGCGGATTGCTTTCAATTGCGTAGTTGTATCGTTGAGTTATAGGTATTCAGTTATGAGCTTGTTAAAGAATTCTGCTTGGTCATTCATGGATAAAGTGATTTCACGAGGTCTTAACTTCGTCGTCTTTATATACTTGGCTACAGTTCTAACGCCCGCTGATTTTGGAACCGTCGCCGTTGCTAGAATTTTTATTGATTATCTTGATAGTCTTTCGGATCAAGGCCTCTTCTTCGCTTTAGTCCAGCGTAAACGACTGACAAAGAAGCATATAGACACATCGCTTCTATTACTTGTTGGCCTCGCCAGTGCGCTCGCGCTTGTCATATCTATTTTGGCGACACTCATAGGTCAGTTTTATGAGAATTCCGAGCTTGTGAATGTTATTCAAATTTTGGCGCTTATGATGGTGGTTAACGCGATTAATAGGGTCCCTTATGCACTGATTGTCAGGGAACAAAATTATAAAAAACTTTTTATGAATAATTTCTTCGTTTCCTTTGGTAACGCAAGTGTTGGTATATCTATGGCTTTAAATGGCTTTGGTGTTTGGGCACTCGTTGGGCAGCAGTTCGCGCACGCTTTTCTTGGGCTTATTGCGCTCACCCTTGCAACCGGCTGGCGGCCGGGATTGCAAATAAGTAAGCGAGCAGCTTTGGTACTTTATAGATTTTCTTTTAAGTTGGTTATTGATCAACAATTTCAATTTTTCAGTAAGAAAGTTGATGAATTCCTCGTTTCGCTACTCTACGGCTTATCGACTTTAGGTATGTTCACTCTGGCAAAGAAATTTTTGTTACCTTTAATGGATCTTTTACTGGGTTCTTTTACCCGAGTTGTTTTTTCCAGTTTGAGTCGGCTTCAAAACAAACCCAAGCAATTCGAGGAGTCGATAGCTCTCTATTTACGTTGGGTGCTATCATTCTTGGGGCCTGTAGTTGCTACACTTGCTACTACTGCAGATCTTTTCATTCCTATGCTTTTTGGCGAAAAGTGGAGCGGGGTAGAGTTAGTAGTATCAGTATTGGTCGCTACAGTATTCGTTTCTGGTATTAGTGCTATCCTACATCAGGGGTTCATCGCTACAGGTAATACTTCAGCCGTTCTCCGTTCAAACACTTGGCGAATAGTAGTGTTTTTGCTATCCGTATCATTTCTAACTAGATTCGGGCTAGTTGGAGTGGGTGTTGCTGTTTTTTTGAAAGATATCGTAGGCCTGTGTATTGACGTTTACTATGTAAAAAGCCGGCTTCGAATAGATCTAAGAAATATATTTCATAATATCTTGAAAGGCACTTTCCCGGCTATGTTTGCTTGCGTTGCAGTACTTTATTTCAGGTTTAGTCATAGCTTTGATAACTACAGTAATACCAACCTTCTAGTAATATGTGCGGTCTCTGCATTTTTTGCTTCTTCAATAACGATTTTGCTATTTGAGCGAAAGTTGGTAAAAAGAATTTTTTGGAAGTATACGTGAGATTGTAATGCCCCCATCTTAGGCGGTAGGTTTTGACCTTTCCCCGCGGTTTGTACCATTCCTTCGATGAGATTTTGGCTAAGCTGCCTGCCTAGCGAATTCCTCTGGTGCCACATATCCTAGAGCACTGTGTGGTCGTACTTTGTTGTAGTGTTCTCT
>Ga0209955_1000381_pt1 | contig 15985 bp, 18 predicted proteins | sample SalPonA_A_H2O_MG_FD_185716 | JGI IMG/M metagenome (GOLD analysis project Ga0209955, IMG submission 185716) | Water microbial communities from South San Francisco under conditions of wetland restoration - Salt Pond MetaG R2A_A_H2O_MG (SPAdes)... | ecosystem: Environmental > Aquatic > Non-marine... | reverse complement strand
CATGGGCGTGGGATATCAATGACGGCTACGTGATTGAGCGTCACCGCATGACGCGTGACGACTTACAGGCACTATTAGGTGTACCGGGTTACAATGACGATGCTATTCGCACCGTGCTCGCTGAGTGGGGTACAGGCAACCTTGGTGATTGGCTGTGGGTCGATAGCGCCCGTGAAGACGCTGAAGGTAAACGCGATAACTTTAACTCCGCCGATGAAGACCTCGTTGATGCATTACAGCTGTGGGACTCCATCCCCGGTAAGTTATTGATCGAGTGGGGACTCTCTGAAGAAGAGATCGAAGATCCGTCGCTTAGCTATCCCTGTGAGCTGTGGATGATCGGCAATACCGTGGTTCGCGCTGTGTTGAACTATGACCCACTGGGCCGTAAACCCTACTACCTGACCTCATACGAAGCCAAACCCGGCTCTGTAGACGGTAAAGGGGTGGCTGACCTATGTCGTGACTCACAAGCGATGGTAAACGCTACGGCGAGAGCGATGGCGAACAACATCGGCATCTCCTCTGGGCCACAAGTTGGTGTGAATATTAGTCGTCTACCCGCTGGGGAAGACATTTCAGACATGCACCCATGGAAGATCTGGCAGTTTACTAGCTCAGAATACAACGATGGGTCAGCACCAATTACGTTCTTCCAGCCTAACAGCAACGCACAAGAGCTTATGGCCGTGTTTGAGAAGTTCTCAGAGCGCGCTGACGAAGATACAATGATTCCCAAATACATGACAGGAGGTAACACTCCCGGCGCTGGTAGAACGTCTTCAGGGCTGTCTATGCTGATCTCTAACGCAGGTAAGGGCATCAAGCAGGTAATTAGCAACATCGATAAGAACGTTATCGTTCCTGCGATTGAGAGGTTGTACCATGATAACCTACGATATTCCGACGATCCTGACTTGGTTGGGGATGTTAATATTAATGCTCGAGGTGCTTCGTCGCTGGTAGTGAAAGAAGCTGAAGCGTTACGTCGTAACGAGTTCTTGCAGATGGTACTTAACAGTCCTGTCGCACAACAGATCGTGGGTATGGACGGCGCAGCAGAGCTTCTGAGAGACGCTGTAAGCAACTTAAACACTAACCCTGATCGTATCGTCCCAGATCGTCATAAGATGAGCCAGATCGCTCAACAGCAGCAAATGATTGAGCAGCTACAACAGCAGCTCCAGATGGCCCAAGACGTGATTTCCGCAGCTCCAGAGAGTGTAACGTTCCAACGTGACGAAAGTGGTCAAGTGATTGGGGCGATGAAATCTAAGCCGACGCTTCCAGACGGATCACCTCAAGGTGGTCAAGATGGAAACATGACTCGTAACGTCGCGACAGGGCGGAATGGCTAATGATTGAGACAGGCATTACTAAATCAGCTAAGTTGCTTTTTCTGAAAGCAATTTTGAACGATACTTGTAAGATCGCGCTTTATGGCAAAGACGCAGAGTTAGACTGTGACACACAATTCTATACCCCTAAAGGGGAAGTGAGTGGTCAAGGCTATCAGCCCGGTGGTATGAAGCTAAAGAACTGTGACGTGCACCTAGAAGATGATGCAGCTTGCATCACTTGGGATAACGCGGTGTGGCAAAACGCCACAATCACAGCAGCAGGCTATATGATATATGACACGTCCAAGAATAATACTGCTATATTTGTAGGATCTTGGGGTTCTGAGTACACCAGTACGAATGGGCCTTTTGTTGTTAATATACCTCACAAACAAATTATGTTCCTTTAGGAGATAGCACATGGCTTACACATTAGGCTGGGTTGCCACTGATTGGACGATTGATTCGTCTACAGGCAATATTCGCTATATCGGTGACACACACGGTGGTACTTCCCCGTCTTACGTTACCGTTATTGACTTTCACAGAGCGTTACAAGACTTCGCCGATGATGCAGCAGCGAGTGGTGATGACATCCTCGACATCTCATCTCAGACGCCTTCTGAACGTTCAACCGATAACATTATCACGCTGTTAAACTCGTTCAACATTGACGACACCGCAGCAGAACACCTCTACGATGGTTCGATCATTCAAAATGGCGGTGCTGATATTTACGATGGCGTGGTTAACTTTGGTAATGTGACATACATTATCTTGTTGCAGAACGGTACCGTGCTAAACGACACGACTGACTTCTGGAACAGCTATGCCGCTGACGGTACAGCCGATAACAAGTTCCCACCTAATAACACTCAGCCGGGTGTATCACACAACTTCTTAGTGAAAGTTCGTAGTGGTGGTTCAGATATCGATGGTCGTTATTTGATTGGTCTGACTCGTGAGTTTGGTAATACTTATGCAGAGTTTACCATTCAGGGTACTAGCCGTGGTAACAACGTACTCGCACTTTCAGAATCTAATGACTTGAACAACGGTACTGTGGCAGGGACTGTAGCTACATGGGATCAGTTCTCTAACACTGAAGGGTTTGACAATTCACAGGATATCGATCTTAACGGTACACCTGAAGAATACTACTCTCGTTGGGATATTGGTGTAGGCGCTACTCCTGCTTCTCCTAACATCAACGACTTGTACGAGTACACTAAGTACTTAACTAGACGTGGTACGGGTTCTACTCTGTATGGCTTGGGTGGTGACTTGTTCCGTGGTATTACCCACCAAGTAGCTTACACCTCATTGGCAGGTGGTACGTACAATGAAGCAAACTCAGTAACATTTGCTGGTGGTGCAACAGCTCAAGTCTTGGCTGACAACGGCTCAGACACTATGTGGATTCAGTTGTTGACTGGTACTACCGCTCAATTGACAGGCACCATTACTCAAGGTGGCGTCACGTCTACTGCTTCAACTGTTACTAATCGCTCACTGTCTTCTACCTTCTTGGGTCAGTCTACAGGTTCAGCATTGATCGGTGCTTACGGTATCGGTGTTGACGGTGCAGACTTGTCGGCAAGTGATTCACTCACTCAGTTAACGGGTGGCCTAGTTGCTCCTCCAAACAACGTACAGTTCACTGTATCTGGTTTGGTGTCTGGTGAAGACCGAGTATTGGTTGGCCCCGGTACGGGCAGTGCGTTGGATACAGCACAGCTTTCAGTGGTTGGCCCCATCAATGGCGCAGCGGTAACATCGATTCAGATGACAACTTCTATTCCAACAGATACTCCAGCCTCTGGTACGTTACGTGTTATCAACGACAGTGGTTTCCATGTGTTGTTAACCTACTCTAGCTTCTCAGGTGACACGTTTACTATTAGCAGCTACGACTTCTCAGGCACAGCCGAGAACGACGCAGTATCTAACGGTAACAATGCTTACATCACTTACATCGATGCCCTAGCGGGTGCGGCAAGCGCTTCGTTCACTGTGGTATATAGTGCACCACGTGATCTGTTTGTCCGTGTACGTGATGGCGGCGCATCTCCGATTAAGACCTTTGAAACTCCTGCTACGTTGGGCGCTTCAGGCGGTTCGGTATCGGCGATTCGCACCTCAGACCTTTAAGCTTAATAAGGGGAGCTTAGCTCCCCTAATCTTTTGGAGACCCTATGGCTGTTTCAATCAACACTGGTGGCACTTATTCAGTCTCACGATTGAGTAACGCTGACTCGTTGACAGGTTGGTCTGCTATTAAGATTGAAGGGTCAGGTGGCTCCCCATCTGCATTTGCTTCTGTAGGTAGTATTGACCTTGTAGCTGAAGGCAACAATGCCGTGGCTTCCATTGCGAACAAGCAGAGGGTAGAACTTAGGTACACCGGATCATCCCAAAACCTAACAAATCAGATTGTATATTTATGGGGCGCGTTTCTGGCGGCAGGTTCAGCATTCACTAAAGCCAATGGTGGTATGCAGATTGCGCTGACCACGGGTTCCAATACGAATTACTATAACGTAGCGGGTAGTGACACTTACTCTGGCGGCTTCGTTAAGTGGGCAATCGATACAACTAAAGCACCTTTCGAAAACTCAGGGGCAGCAGCTACGATCAGTAGCATTGATGCCGTAGGTTTTGTATGCGATGTGGGCGGCACTACAACTCGTTTTGATAATATGGTGGTCGATGCGATAGATGTCGGTACAGGGCTGACGTTTCAGGGTACCACCACAGGCGATGCTTTGTTTACTGAATCGGCCATTGTTGACGACAACACCGCTATAGGCATATTGAAATTAGAAAACGGTATTATCTTTAGTCAGGGAAGCATTGAGTTTAGCGGAACAGCGCAAACCTCGGATGCGGAAACCTTAGTGTTTACCGATACAGTGGGCGGCTCTTATATCTACAACATGGATATCACTGGTACGGTGGTTTTTAACAATAGCAACGTATCATCAGTAGGCGCTGTGTCTTATGACTTCGATTCCTCTGGAGCGACATCCTTCACCATGTCTGGTGGTTCTTTAGCTGCGTTTAACACATTAACCACAGCGAGTGGTAACAGTATTAGTGGTGTGGTATTCCAGTCTGGTGGAACCTCCACTATTGCTAACGCACTTACAGGATCTACCTTTAACTTGTGCGGTGCTATTACACTGACAGGTACAATGACATCTTGTACATTAAATAAGCTAACAGCTCCCGTAGTTGCTAGCTCGTTAGATGACTTTGATGCTTGTACGTTTGTCTCTGACGGTACAGGCTATGGGATCAATCTTGGGACGATCTCTTCCAATACGTCTATGACGTGGAATAGCAGCGCCAGTGGATACACTGATGCTTCTAGTGGTGATGAGTTAATCGTTGTGACCGTCAATAACGGGGTCACACTGACGATCAATAACGAGGGCAGTGGTCTATCTGTACATAACTTAGGTACAGGTACAGTTAACATTGTCTCTGGTGCAGTGACTGTTAAGGTAACGGCACAAACAGCAGATGGCACTAAGCTAGAGAATGCACGTGTCTACTTAGCTCGTGTCTCAGATGACAGCGTGATCTTTAACGCCCTCACTGATGCAAACGGGGTAGTACAGAATACCGCGTACACGTATACAGCGGATGAAGCTGTCTATGGGTGGGCACGTAAGTCTTCTAGTGCGCCATACTATAAACAAGGGCCAATCTCTGGGACGATTACATCATCCGGTTTTAGCTCCACAGCTATTTTAAGTTTGGATCAGTAATGAATGTTGAGAGCGAAGGTGTCATACTTAATAAGCGCAATATCATTGCCCTCAATGAGGCCATGAAGTTAGAACGTGTTCGCAGCGACAGACTACATGCCGAGATTGAAGGGTTACGTAGAACGGTAGCGACGCTGCATAATGAAATATCAGAGCTTAGGTCGTTACTTAACGCAATAGCGAATATGAGATAATACAATGGCGTTAAACTTATCAATAGACTGGGCAACATACACGATCAATATCGCTCGTGCTGACATGCTATTGCTACAGTCTAACCCAATTGAAGTACGCCAACTTGACTTAACGGAGTTACACGTTGCGCTGCGCGCTTTAGAAGATGATGCGTTAGGTATGGTGCATCCCTCTACGCATAACTACAAAGGCCCAACAACGATTTCTGGTGTAACGTTAGCACAGGTTGTCGAGGTTCTTGACCCATACTCTGTTACGTTTGAAGACGGACAATATGCGGTCAACGTCACTAACGGCAACTCTAACATTGCTGACAAAGTTAACATCAACAACGTGGGCGTTAGGACGGCGAACAGCGCGGGTCTACAGGATCTAACATCACTACAAGCCGCATCATTCAGTGAGGGCGGCGTGACGATTGACGTTACTTCGAACTTTTCTGGCACGACTTTCCCTATTGGAACCCGTGGATATCCTGTTAATAACCTTTTCGATGCGAAAGCTATTGCTGACTTTAGGGGCATTAAAAAGTTCGTTATTGTCGGGGATCTCACCATCGACGCTGGTGTTTATATCAATGGGTATGAATTTTTAGGCGACAACCCCAACCATTCGACTATTACAATTCTTGCCCCCGCTGAAGTAGACAACGCGACGTTCAGAAATGCCACGGTTACAGGGGTGTTAGATAACAACAACGTTGTCCGCGATTGTATTGTGAATGATCTATTACACATTAACGGATATATTTACGAAAGCGCGATTATCGGTGATGTTACGTTAGGCGAAGGCACTACTTGTGTAATGGCTAACTGTTATACCGGAACAGCTAAAGAAGCGGAAGGCTTATACCCTTATATTATATGGCCACCCGGTGTCACCTGCGATCTCGTTGTGACTCGCTATTCCGGCAACTTAGGACTTTCTGGCTGCACTATGCCAGCAGTCCGTGCTCACGTTGATCTCGCGGCAGGGCACGTTCATATCGAGTCTGACTTAGCGGCAGGTGATTTTGGTATTTACGGCATGGGCGAAGTTGAATACGAGGCCGGATATACAGCCACCGTCGACGACGAAACTGTAACTAAACATCTAGACGAAATTCGCTCTATTCACGGACTTGTTGCAGGGAAACCAATGACGGTGACTCAAACGACACGATCTGCGGGGAATATTACGCAAAGCATTGTTGTTAACGAACAAGGTGATACCACCATTACGAGGCAGTAATGGCTATTGATACTCGCCTTATCGCGGTACTTGGTGTTGGTTACGCTCCACAAACTACCGCTAACATGGGGTATAACTTCGACCCTGATCAGGCGTTTGAAAACTCCATTTATGGCGACTATGTACCGCCTACCCCACAAGATCCGATTGTTAATGAAGACGGATCAGTACCATTCCGTCGCAAGTTTGGCACACAGACACCAGAAGTAACGGCTAAAGCATGGTCTAACTACTCGCTATTCCAGCCTACCATACCAGAAATTGTTAAGTTAACACCCGCGCTTACGCGTATTCTGCGTGAAGAGGTTGTTAATCCTGTAGAGATTCCGGCGTTTGAGCCAGATGTATTACCTAGGGTTTCTGTCCTTACTAAACCCATTGAACAAAAATTAACCACTAATACTTTAGTATTAGTCCCTACAGCAGCAAGTTCTGCGCCAGAAGTGTCACACGAATTAGCGGTAAATACCGTTATTACTAGACCTAAAGCAGGAGTCGAAACGACCGCTGTGGATGCGTATGCTGCACCACTTCGTGTAGTTTTACCTCCAGAAACAGTAAAAAATCCTTCAAATGAGGAACTTATCAGTTTAATTGCATGGTTATAATTGACGCACTGCCAGTTAACTGTTATATAATTTACTTATGAATACATTCATCAGCAATAAACCTAATCCACAGCACATACAAGCCCTTGTGCACTGTAAGCAAAGTGAATTAGGCCATAAACTGCTTGAGGTAATTCGAGAAGCTTCTACTCGCACAAAAGACGCTTTAGTCAGTGCAGAAGATCAGGCAAGAATTTATCGATTGCAGGGCATGGTGAGGGTATTGGAAGAACTCATTGAGGCTGTTGAAATCAGCCCCGATGTATTAGAGCGCTTACGTAAGTAAGCAAATGTAGTCCTAGCAAACCATTACGTTTTTCGCACACCCAAGGGAGCGTTTAACAGAGTTGGAGCTTAAAGGAGATGTGTAATGGCTTTACCACGCCAAGTTGAAGAACAACTTAAACAAACTGAAGAGTTAGAAAAGCAGCTATACGGAGAACAGGAACTAGCAGACCCTAACAAGCCGCAAGCGTTCGTTGAGCAACCTCAAGTAACGCAAGAGGCAGAGCCTGTTGAAGCCCCTGAAGAAGTATTGGCACAGCCGGAAGATGACGCAGACGTTGAAGAAGTTAGTCAACCAAAAGCGGAAGAAGCCAAAAAGACGGACGAAATTAGGAAATGGGAGCAGAAGTACAAAACCCTTCAGGGTATGTACGACGCCGAAGTTCCTCGTCTTCACTCGCAAGTGAAAGAACTGACAGCTAAGGTTGAATCTTTGACCGCCGCTACAGAGAAAGCACAAGCAGCGAAGCAGGAAGCCCAAGAACAACTTCGTCTTGTCACAGATGAAGACGTTAAAGAATTTGGTGAAGACCTCATCGACGTGCAGCGACGAGTCGCACGCGAAGTGGCAGCGGAGTTCCGCGCAGAACTCGACGCATTGAAAGAAGAGAATGAAAGCCTTCGTAAGATGGCCTCATCTACTGATTCAAAAGTCTCAACCGCATCCTTTGAACAGCGTTTACATCGTTTAGTGCCTGACTTTGATCAGGTGAACACGAGTCCCGAGTGGATAGACTGGCTAAATGAAGTAGACCCCCTGTTGAGAGGGCCGCGTATGACCGTTGCTCAACAAGCGTATGAGTCGGGTGATGCAGAAGCAGTGGCGTATTACGTCGATTTGTTTAAGCAAAGCCAAGCTCCCGTTGAAGTTGAGGCTCCGAAAAAAGCCAAAGCAGAACTTGAACGTCAGATTCAGCCGAGTCGGTCAGCGTCTAGCAACGCAGCCCCCTCAAGCAAAGGTGCGACATATACACAAGCTGATATTCAGAATATGTTCACTAGAATTGCCAAGATGGGTGCGACTGAGGAAGCTCGTAAACTTGAAGCTGAAATCGACGCAGCGTTCATGGAAGGCCGTGTACGTTAGCGTATTAACCCTGTTAAATATTTAGGAATTTTATTATGGCTACTATTACTCCCGGTGCGGTCTATCCCGTAACTAACTACGCGGATACTACTACTGCTTATAGCGGTACTTTTATCCCTACTCTCTGGTCAGGCAAGCTACTTGCTAAGTTCTACCAAAACACCATGTTGTCAGAGATCTGCAACACTGACTACGAAGGTGAATTGAAGAACCAAGGTGATACCATTCGTATCCGTACAGCGCCTTCAATCAGCATCCAAGACTATACCGCTGGTATGAACTTGGTTACTGAAACTCCAGAGCCTATCTACCAAGACATGCAAATCAACAAAGGTAAGTACTTCTCAGTACAAACCAACGACGTGTTGGCTCAACAGTCAGACATGAACTTGATGAACATGTTCACCGAAGATGCTGCCAAGCAGTTGAAAATCGCTATCGAAAACGAAGTGTTCTACAACTCTTTCATCACCGAAGGTGCCGCTGCTGCTAACTCTGGCGCTACTGCTGGTGCTATCTCAGCTGGCTACAACTTAGGTACTGACGTTGCAGCTTCTACTAAAGCTAACATCTTGTCTACCATTTTGCAGATGTCAGCAGTATTGGACGAGCAAAACGTACCTGAAGATGGCCGCTTCTTGGTAATCACTCCTAACCAACGTAATGCTTTGATGTCTTCTAACATCGCACAAGCATACTTCACTGGCGACCAGTCAAGTGTTATCCGCACTGGCAAAATCGGCATGTTGGATCGTTTCACTGTATACGTTTCTAACTTGTTGCCACGCGGCGCTGCTGACGAAGCTTGGAACGACGGCTTGGGTTCATTGACTCCCGGAGCTTCTGCTTCTGCTGTTGATCGCACCATGATGGTTGCTGGCACTAAGCACGCGATTTCATTCGCAGCGACAATCAGCAAAACTGAAACCTTGCGTAACCAAGACGACTTCGGTGACAAAGTACGCGGCTTAGCCGTTTACGGTCGCAAAGTTGTTAAAGACGACGCGTTGGTAACAGCGGTTGTTGAAGCTTAATAGCTCAGCACTAGAAGGGAGCTTCGGCTCCCTTTTTATTAGGAGAATACTATGACACCTGAAGAAGTAATGAAGCACCACAACGGCCAAGTTGTAGGTGGACGCATCCAAGCCCGTGTCAAAAACAAAGCAGTCATAATCGCTAGACCCGGCGCAGAAGGATTTGAATTCACTCCAGAAGGTCAGTTATTAGCGAATGAACTTCGCAAAAAAGCTAAGGCTGAAGCCCCTGCGCCGAAAGCCCCTGCGAAAAAGTCAACTACCAGTACAAAATCTCGCAAAGCCTCATAATAGGTGCTAGAATCAAATAGAATTTAGCTCATAGGTGTAGCATGATTTCTGTAGACACGCTTTTTCCTTACGTTCTTCCGTTCGTCACAGGATGCTCGGAGCCGTTGGCGCGTCAGGCTATTGTGCAAGCTGCCATTGAGTTTTGTGATAAAACGGCGGCTATGGCAGAAACTTTAGATGCGTTTCCAACGTCTAAGGGCATTGCCGAGTACGATGTTGACGTCCCAAATACGCAGATGCGTGTGTCTCGTATCATATCAGCAAAAGTTGACGATGTGATTGTTGCTGGCATACATACCACAGACGCAGCTAAGTTAACCAAAACTGACGGTAAACCCATGGGGTTTTACACTACCCGTACAGGCTCTGTATTACAGGTTAACTTATACCCAATCCCCGATGATAAATACACGATCCAACTTACGGTAGCTTATGCTCCTGCGTTTGGAGCGACGTCGATTGAAGACGATTTAGTAGATTATTGGGGTGAGGCTATTAGTTGTGGCGCTGTTGCACGTATTGCCGGAACTCCTAATATGCCGTTTAGTAACTCTGATTTGGCAATGTATAAGCGTAATGAATTTATGCGACACTGCCAAGCAGCAAAAATTGATAGCTACCAAGGACGAGTTAGGTCTTCTACTCGTGTAGCTCTACGACCACTAGTGTGAGGTAATTTGATATGGCACTTTTAGCCCAATCCATTGTTCAGCGCGTAGTAGGTACGCTTCAGGACACTACATCAGTACGATGGCCAGTAGCTGAGCTTGTTCGCTACCTCAACGATGGTCAACGTGAAGTTATTTTGTATCGCCCTGATGCAACAATTAAAAATGTTTCCCACACTTGCGTTGCTGGCCCTAAGCAGTCCTTACCTGTTGATGGCGCAAAGCTTGTCGATATCGTGCGTAATACTTCTGGCGGCGCAATTCGCCAAGTACCGCGTGAGATTATAGACGCGCAAACACCTAACTGGTACTCATTAACGGGCGCAGATAACGTTGTACATTTTATGTACGATCCTCGTGATGCTCGTGTTTTTTACGTCTACCCACCAGCGACTACTAACACCTCTATCGAGATGTCTTACTCAGCGTATCCTACAGACGTTGCAGAGCCAGCTGAAGGTGCGGACTACACAGATGTTGTGGGCAACTTAGACGTGCCAGATATCTACGGCAACGTAATTATCGACTACATGTTATACCGCGCTTACACTAAAGACAGTGAATACGCTGGTAATTCTCAGCGCGCTATGGCGCACTACCAAGCGTTTGCCAATGCATTAGGTATAGAGGTTCAAGGTACGACAAGCGTTGCTCCTAAAGTAACACTTTCTGGCCCAGCTGTAGCCTAGGAGTAGATCATGGCGTACATAGAGACCGTAAAAATGGTGGTGGGCGATACTGGCCCCGATATTAAGCTTACGCTTAAGGATTCTAATACCGCCCCTGACGGTGTAACTTATGACGCCAACGATTCCAATACATGGGCACCTATTGATCTGACGGGCGCAACCGTGCACTTACGTATCCGCGAAGTGGGCGGCACTGCTATAATTTCCGATTTATTAGGTGTTGTTGCGGCTCCTTTAGAAGGTTCGGTTGCTTTCTCATTTGTAGGTAATGCGTTTACTGCAAGTGGTTTATACGAAGGCGAAGTCGAAGTTACAGACAATACTGGTACTGTACAGACTATGTACGATCTTATTAAGTTTAAAGTGCGTGAAGACTTTGACTAATGGCTATGGAGATAACGCCTTCCAATGTAGCGGGTTCGCTAGCTGCAGCTAGCCCTAAAGCTACGCTTACCTATACAGCGTTATCTTCTGATGTTACTGCCCAAGATATATCTGGCGCTGTAAACGCTAAGTTTATAACCACTACGCCTCTTCTTTTTGGGCAGTTTATTTTAGCTTTACAGCTATCTGACACATTTACTGTATCTGACATTGTATCTGTTGGACTTACTAAAGCCCTATCTAATGAAGTGAGCTTCGTAGATGCTAGCGTTTTAAGTGTAAACAAAAAACTTTCTGACGTATCTTCCGCACAAGATTCTATTTCATGGTCGGCGGGCAAATTACTAACAGACACATTTAGCGCTACTGATACTTTAAGTTATGATTTTGGCACTACATATCAAGACCAAACATCAGTAACGGAATCTTTATCTTATTCGCTAGATTATCACTTAGCTGACGCGGCGAGTGGTACGGATACGCTTAACTTTAGCTTAGATAAGTCGTTATCCGACGACTCTATTGTTTCCGACACATTTGTTCGTGTTGTTTCTTACCTTCGTGAGTTTGCTGATGCATACACCGTTGACGAGCAGTTAGCATTAAACGTAAACAAAGCTACCAGCGATGCGGCTAGCGCCAGTGATTCTATTGCATACCAAGTAGATTTCCTGCGAACGTTTATTGATGTTGTTAATGCGACAGATGACTTAGATGGTCTTGCTTCGGCGGTAGACGAGATATCTGTAGCGTTTAGTAAAATACGCATAGAAACAGCGCAAGTCAGTGATTTGTTTGACAGAACAGTTAACTACAGTCGAGGTTATTCTGATGCAGCTGCTGTGTCAGATGCCTTACAAATTTTCTTAGACTTTGTAGGTACGTATACTGATAGCGCAAGCGTTAGCGATAGTCTTTCTTATTTTCTTTCTTACCTACGTACTTTCGCTGACAATATTACTTTTGAAGATACTACCGCGCTAGGTGTACACAAAAGCCTATCGGAAGTCGGTAGTGTTAGCGAATCTGCTATAAAATCAATAAGTAAGGTACTTAGTGACCAAGGTTCTGTGTCAGATGCGCTAGAGATTTTCTTAGGCTATGTTGGAAACTATGTAGATAGCGCAAGTGCTAGCGATAGTTTTTCGTACTTCCTTTCTTTCCTGCGTACTTTTGCTGACAATGCTACTGTTGACGATGCTACTGCGCTAGGTGTACACAAAAGCCTATCTGAAGTTGGTAGCGTCGATGAGTCCGCTATAAAATCAGTAGGTAAAGGAATTAACGATCTAGCCGCTGTGTCAGATGCGCTAGAGATTTTCTTAGGTTTTGTTGGAAACTATGTCGATAGCGCAAGCGTTAGTGATAGTTTTTCATATTTTCTTTCTTTCCTGCGTACTTTCGCTGACAATGCTACTGTTGGAGATGCTACATTAATAGATGTAGATAAAAATCTAACAGAAATTGGTAGTGTTAGCGAATCTACTATAAAATCAGTAAGTAAGGGAATTAGTGACCAAGGTTCTGTTACCGATTTTGGCGCACTATTTTGGCAAGATTACACGGTCGATATGACTTATTTTGCCCAAGACTTTGTTGGTAACTCACAACCATTTTGAGGTTTAACATGATTAATGAAACATTGAAATTAAGCGGTGAGCTTACCATCGTCCTAAAAGACAAAGACGGTAAGGTCAAAGAAGAGCGCAAAGAAAAGAACTTGGTCGTAGACTCAGGTCTCGATTTCATCTGTTCGCGTATGGCTGGCACTGCGTCATCTGTTATGGGATACATGGCCGTAGGTTCTGACAATACTGCAGCTGCAGCTGGTCAGACTGACCTTTTAGGTTACTTGGGCACACGCATAGCTACTGATAATAACGGTACAGCTACAAATAATACTGTGACTTACACTGCCACTTTCGGTGCTGGAGTAAGTTCAGGCGCAATCGTAGAAGCTGGTATTTTCAATGATCCTAGCGTTGCTACTGGTGATATGCTGTGTCGTACAGTATTCGCCACAGTTAACAAAGGCGCGGAAGATACTATGAGTATTACTTGGACAATTACTCTTAGCGCAGCCTAATTAGCATAAGGGGCACCATTAGATGGCTATCATAACTCGCCAAACAACAGCTACGGGTGTTACTAATAAAGGTGCCCCTCTTACTAATGCTGAATTGGACGCTAACTTTATTGAGTTGCGTTCACAAGTTTTCTACGTAAAAGCAGCGGAAGCCATTGCTAAAGGTGATGTTGTTTATGCGTCGGGTGCTGTAGGCGCGTCCGGCACGATTGAAGTTTCTAAGTACATCGCCAACAATACGATTGAAGAATTATACGTCTTAGGTGTAGCTGATGATGCTATGGCCCTAGGCGAGTTCGGCAACGTAAAGTCGTTTGGCGAGATTCAAGGTATCGCTACTAACGGTACCGCACAAGGCGAAACGTGGGTAGACGGTACGGTACTTTATGCGTCGCCAACCACTGCGGGTGGACTTACTAATGTTGAGCCTACCGCGCCCAATCAAGTAATTTCTGTAGCGATGGTTGTGGCGACGCACGCCTCGAACGGCACGTTGTTTTGTCGCCCCATTACCGGATTCCACCTCCACGAGCTGCACGACGTAGCCACTACAACTGCTACTAGCGGCCAACTTCTCACGTGGAACTCTGCGGGGTATTGGGAGCCAGCTGACGCCCCCATCTCACTACCTGACCAGACCGGCAACTCAGGTAAGTACCTAACCACTGACGGTACAAACGCCTCATGGGGCGATGTCGCTCTACTTCCTACTGGGTGGACAACTGAGGACACAGGCGCAGGTATCGTATTTAAGTACAACGGTACAGCGCTTATGCGTTTAGGCCGCACTGGCAATTTAGAAGTAGTTGGAAGCATAGATAGCGTTGCATCTATTGTATAAACATACTACTATAGGTTTTTAAATACAGCCTAGTAATCCTTCGGAGGTCGAAAATGGCTCAGACTTATACTAAAACTCTCAAAAAAGCTGTTCCTACTGTACGCACTGCTGACGGTGTTGTTACTGAGTGGGAATTGGAAGTAATCTGCGTTGCTGACTCTAATGGTTGGAAAACCACTTACAATGAGCGCGAAGAAGTAGAATACTTAGGTAAAACCCCTGAGCAGTTTACAAAAGCTGAGCTGTTGGCCATGGTTCAAATCAATGATCACGTATTTGACGCGCATTGGCAAGCCCACAACACTCCAGCCGTTACTGAGCGCAAGCCTGACTTCCCATTGACGTCATTGCCTAACGAGTAATGCGTACCGTAATGTTAGCAGCGCCGTCTTACGACGGCACTGTTGGTGTTTGGCACGCGTGCGCTTTATCGGAAACAGCTAAAATCGGTATACAGAATGGGGTTAATATTATCCCTATCTATATGTCGTTTGATAGCCTTGTTCAGCGTGCTCGTAATGACATTGTACAGCTTGCGCTAAAAACGGGTGTAGACGACTTGGTGTTTATTGATACTGACCAAGATTGGAACCCCCAAGACTTCTTTAAGCTTTTATCTCACGATGTTGACGTCGTTGGATGCCCTGTACCAAAAAAATCTGACGTTCCTACATACAACATTAAGTTAGTTTCCAAACCTTATAAAGTTTTGGACAATGGCTTAGTGGAAGTAGACTCCGTAGGGACAGGTTTTTTACGGGTTACCAAAGATGCTTTGCAGCAACTGTGGGACGACTCTGAAGAATATTCAGAAGACAATAAGACATGCCGCATGGTATTTAACATTGGTATTGTTGATGGAAAGCTACACTCTGAAGACGTTATTTTCTGCGCAAAATGGAAAGCTCTTGGCGGTAAAGTTTATATAGACCCTACAATCGACTCTGCGCATAGCGGAGAAAAACGTTGGATCGGTAACTTTCAGCCATGGATTGCGCAGGTTACTTCTAATGACGAAGAAATATAGGTTTATTTCTGGACTACCACGCTCTGGGTCTACACTACTTACTGCTATTTTAAATCAGAACCCTCAATTTAAGGCGAGTATTTCAGACCCACTACATGCATATTGCCACTCTATTATCCGAGATACTGAATCTTCTGTTGGTGTGGGATCGCTAGTCCCTATTGAAAAGCGCAAGCAGTTAATGCGTGCGTTGTTTGATAGCTTTTATGCTGATGGCCCGGACGTCTGCTTTAATACTAACCGTGGGTGGTGCGCTGATACAGAGCTGCTACACAATTTGTATCCTGATTTTCGTATGATAGTACTGGTACGCGATGTACCTCATATCTTAAACTCCTTTGAACATCTCCATCTAAAAAACCCACTCACAATTAAGCCTTTGTACCACCATAGAGATACCGCTAACGTCTATGAGCGCTGCGCTATTTTAGCGGGTGAGACTGACCT
>Ga0209955_1000379_pt1 | contig 16049 bp, 23 predicted proteins | sample SalPonA_A_H2O_MG_FD_185716 | JGI IMG/M metagenome (GOLD analysis project Ga0209955, IMG submission 185716) | Water microbial communities from South San Francisco under conditions of wetland restoration - Salt Pond MetaG R2A_A_H2O_MG (SPAdes)... | ecosystem: Environmental > Aquatic > Non-marine... | reverse complement strand
TTGCGAATTTGCTTAATTCGGAAATTATCGCCACGTACGAGCACGGTTGGATCGTTACCGACCTGGTTATGGCGTCGGCGTTATTGATGGCCAGGGGGAACAATGACAAAGGCTAAAAAACGCCGTACCAAAAAATACGACCCGTTCCGGTCCGCCGGGCGGGTATCCGATTACCTGCTAAAACGGCACGCTATCGTTTACCTGGTAAGCCTGGACCGGTGCGTAATGGTCGATTGCCGGGCAATGCACCCGGTACAGCCGAGCAGCACGACCGCCAGGGCAATAACCGATATCCCGCACCAATGGGCGATAAATTGCTCGGTTCTATGCCGGGACCAGTTCGGCAAGGAATACCTGGTTACGCAGCAAGTCGCTTGCAAAGGCCGGTATTACCATTCGGACCTTATCGACGTGCTAAACGATAACCACAAGGCCCTGGTTAAAACCTGCAACGAACAGCACGTAATCAATTACGGATGGATCGCCACCGTAAACGACGAGGAAATCGACCCGGCCGAGCAGGAACAAATTTACCGTATGCTAGACGGGTTCGAATGCTACACAAAAAGGGAAGCCATAGCGGAGGGAATTATCGACCAATGAAAAGCAAACAGCGGTTTATCGAGGCGATCGAGATTACAAAAAACGACGCGGTTATCGTCCTGGACGACGGTTCGACCCTGGGCGGCATAATCAGCGTTAACGGTACGGCCCAGGTCGGGGCGATATCGTTCGCGAATATTACGGCGTATATCGTAAACGAAAATACGATATTACCCGAGGACGACGACGACAAAACCAAACATTAACGAGGTGCAAAATGGCAGAACGTAAACGAATTGTACGCGTTACCCGGACCCCAGGCGGTGCCCAGGTAATACTCGAGAACGGCGAAACCTTTATCGCCAGCGCAAAAGAAAACGACCCCCAGGACCTCGAGAACCTTATCGAAAACCTGGACGGGGCCAAAGTTAAATTAAAACCGGGGGCAATGCTCAAATGAACAAACGAGAAAAAATCGCGGCAGCGGTCGGCGGGGTCGCTATCCTGGCGGCGTTCGGCGTCGTCGGCGAGGGCGATTACCAGGAAGCGGTACGCCAGGAAAAAGAATACCAGCAAATGGTATGCAGCGGCGTATGGCCTAATTACAAACGTATACCCGTAAAATGCGAGGGCGAAAAATGATTGACGACAAAATTAACCAGGTAATCGATTGGCACGACGCCCGAAACCTTATCCTGGGTTCGACCGATAAGGACCAATACCTTAAACTGGTATCAGAGGTCGGCGAGCTTGGCGACAATATCGCAAAAGGAAATAACCTCGAGGACGATATCGGGGATATCCTGGTCGTGCTAATCAATATCGCGCACCGGAATAATACCTCGCTCGAGGAATGCCTGGCAGTCGCGTACGACGATATCAAGGACCGAAAAGGCCGCATGGTCGACGGCGTATTCGTTAAAGACCTGGGCCAATGATAGGGGTACAAGAGGGTACAAATTGTACCTTTTTGTACTTGTACCAAAATCGACCAATTTTTGTGCAAAATGGGTACAAAAAGGTACAACACCCCTTTAGGGGTTGTACCCTTGTACCCTTGTACAAGTAACGCAAACTTGTACTCGAGAGGATTACGGATAAAATGGGATTAGCAGTTGATATTTTAGCGGACGCAGCGGGCCACCTCGGCGAGCGTGCACGCACATACGACGCACCAGGCGGCGAACGTTCAATGCAAAAGACCGTCGACGCGTTCCGGTGCATTACCGGCGTGGATATGACCACCGAGCAAGGTTGGTTATTTATGGCGGTGCTGAAAGCAGTTCGAACGCAGCAAGGCGCGTTTAAAATTGACAATTACGAGGACGGCGCGGCGTACTTCGCCCTGGCAGGCGAACAGGCAAAAGCGGACCGAGGTTAACCGATGGCGGAAAAGAAAGCGGCACCGAAACGGCGAGGACGACCACCAGGGAAAAAACCCCCTGCGCTTACGCACGCCCAAACGATGGACGCGATTATCGATTGGCTTTCCGAGGGTAAAACCCTGCGCGAGTTTTGCCGCCAGCCTGGAATGCCGAGCTTTCGATCGGTATACGATTGGTGTGATGCCGACGAAAATTTTGCTGCACGCTTCGCGCGCGCGCGGGAAATCGGCCAGGATATGATCGCCGAGGAAACGATCGAAATTATCGATACCGAACCCGAGTATGCCGAATCCTGGTCCGAGGGCGGCGGTTCCCGTCGTCGCGACGCGGCGTTCGTGCAATGGCAGAAAAACCGGGCCGAGCAGCGCCTTAAATTATTGGCGAAATGGAACCCGAAACGATACGGCGACAAAGTCGGCGAGGGGCCGACCGATAATCGACCGATCAGTATTGAGATAATTAAACCCGATGGCGCAGATTAGACCGACGTTACCGCAATATCAGTATATGACCAGCGAGGCCAGATTCCCGGCGTTCGTCGCTGGGTTCGGGTCCGGTAAAACCGAGGCGTCGGTATTGCGCGCAATTTACGGCATGATCGCGAACCCTGGTACAAACCGGGGATATTACGAACCGACGTACGACCTTATTCGTATGATCGCCTGGCCACGGTTCGAGGAAATCCTTACCAGGTTGGAAATCCCGTACAAGCTATACAAAACACCGTTAAACCAAATTACGATCGAGGGCCTGGGAACGGTATTCTTTCGATCGATGGATAACCCGCAGCGAATTATCGGTTACGAGCACGCCGACGCAGATATCGACGAGCTGGATACACTGAAACGCGACGATGCCGAGCACGCCTGGCGCCAGATAATGGCCAGGAACAGGCAGCACAAACCGAACGGCGCACCGAATACGATCGGCGTTACGACCACCCCCGAGGGATTTCGATTCGTATATGAGGCCTGGAAAAAGGAACCTCGAGCCGGGTACGAAATAATCAAGGCCTCGACCTTTAGTAACCCGCACTTGCCCGATGGCTATATCGAGGCAATCCAGGACCTTTACCCCGAGCACTTGTTGGCGGCCTACCTTAACGGCGATTTTGTAAACCTAACCTCGGGCACCGTATACGCGTCGTACGATCGCGCCAGGTGCAACAGCGACGAAACGATCCAGGAACGCGAGGACCTGTTTATCGGGTGCGATTTTAACGTTACGCAGCAGGCGGCCACGGTTTACGTTAAACGCCCTGGCGTCGAGGGGCCGTCCTGGCACGCGGTCGACGAAATGGTCCGTATGTACGATACGCCAGAAATGATCGAGGTTATTAAATCCAGGTACCCAGGGCATAAGGTTTATATTTACCCGGACGCCAGCGGCGGGGCCAGGAAAACGGTTAACGCGTCGGTATCGGATATCGCCCTTTTGCAGCAAGCGGGGTTTTACGTCCGGGTAAAATCCAAAAATCCGGCGGTTAAGGACCGGGTCCTCGCAATGAATAGCGCCCTCGACCGAAACCTGGTAAAGGTTAACGCGAAACGGTGCCCGAACGTCGCGGAATGCCTGGAACAGCAAGTATACAAAAACGGAGAGCCGGACAAATCGAGCGGAAACGACCACCAAAACGACGCGACCACGTACCCGATAGCGTACGAAATGCCGATCGTTAAACCGGTCGCCTCGGTCGACTTCGCTTTTGCGATTTAATTTACGGTGCTAATATGGCCCAAACGATAGGATTACAGTTATGCCGGTAAGTACAAAACACCCACAATACGAGCTATACGCGAGCGTATGGCAGAAAACGCGCGACGCCGTGCGGGGTTCGGTTGCCGTTAAAGAGCAGCGCGCGAAATATTTACCCGTACCCGATGCAGATACGAACGCCCAGGGCGTCGATTCGGTCCGGTACAAACAATACCTAAAACGCGCGGTATTCACAAACTACACCGGGCGCACAAAAAACGCCCTGGTCGGCGCAGCATTTCGCAAGTCGCCGATGTACGAATTACCCGACGGCCTGGAATACCTGGCGGACGACGCCACCGGCGACGGCCTAAGCCTGGAACAGTTGGCAAAGGACGAGCTTTCGAACCTACTCGAAACGGGTCGAACGTTATTCCTGGTCGATTACCCCCAGGCAGAGGACGGACTTTCGGCCGAGGACGTCGCCCGCCTGGACCTGCGCGCCTCGATTATCCCGTACACGGCCGAGGCGGTGATTAACTGGAAAACCGAGGTTATCGCCGGGCGCCGGTTGCTAACCCTGGTCGTACTGGCGGAACCCTACCTCGAGGCCAGCGACGAGTTTACCCACGAATCGAAAACGCAATACCGCGTTTTGCGCCTGGGCGAGGACGGTTACAGCCAGCAAATTTACCGGGACGACGAGCCGTATACCGAGGAATTTTTCCCGCGTCGTGCCGATGGTTCGACCTGGGACGTTATCCCGGTAACGTTCGTCGGCAGCAAAAACAACGACTCGACGATCGACGACGCGCCCCTGGCGGATATTGCCGACGTAAATATCGCGCATTATCGAAACTCGGCCGATTACGAGGAAAGTTGTTTTATTACCGGGCAGCCGACCCTATTTATTACGACCAGCCTGGACGGCGAAACCTGGAAATCGCTTAACCCGGAAGGTATTAAAATCGGATCGCGCGCGGGCCACGTCCTGGGCGAAACCGGGTCCGCGTCGCTATTGCAGCCAAACCCGAACCAGTTGGTGCTTAACGCAATGCAGGCCAAAGAATCGCAAATGGTTGCGATCGGCGCGCGTATAATTACCGACCGCAGCGGTAACGAAACTGCCGAGGGCGCCCGTATTCGGTTCGCGTCGGAAAACTCGGTCCTGGGCGATATCGTCGGGAACCTATCCGAGGCGATCGAAACGTGCATTTACTGGTGCGGCGAATTTATGGGCGTGCCCGTCGACGATATCGAGTTCGATATTAACCGCGAGTTTTACGACAAGTCGGTCGACCCGCAGCTAATTATGAGCCTGGTTACCTTGTTGGATCGCCAAATCGTAAGCGACCAGGATATTTTCGACCGTTTGAAAGCGGGCGGATTGATTGAGCCAGGCCGAACCCTCGAGGACGTACGCGAGGAAATCGGCGAGCTTTCGCCCCTGGCGTAACGAGGTGCAGCATGGCAAAGCGGATCGATAAGTCGAAAATGAAATGCAACACCCCGAAACGGACCCCGAACCACCCGACAAGGTCGCACGTCGTAAAGGCGTGCGAGGGCGGCAAGGAAAAAATTATCCGGTTCGGGCAGCAAGGCGTATCGGGATCGCCCCCTCGCAAGGGCGAGAGCAAAGCCGATGCAGCGCGGCGCGCGTCGTTCAAGGCCAGGCACGCAAAGAATATTGCAAAAGGCAAAATGTCGGCGGCCTACTGGGCCGACCGCGAAAAATGGTAAAGGGGGTCCGATGCCAGTTACCAAAGTAAAAGGCGGTTATCGATGGGGTTCGAAAGGTAAGGTTTACCCGACCAAAGCCCAGGCAGAAAAGCAGGGCCAGGCAGCGCACGCGGCCGGGTATAAGAAAAAGGCCAAAAAGGGCAGCAAATGAGCACAAACGAAAACCTCGAGGACGGGTTTACCCGGCACCAGGTATTCGTGCAGCGGTACGCAAAGGGCCGCGAGCGCGAGGCGATGCTGCATATTGACCGTATGATCGATAAAGCGGTCGATCAATTACGCAGCGGCCGGTTAACCGAGTTCGGCGAGCAAAGGGCGAAACAAATTATTGTCGACCTGCGCCGAATGATGTCGGAGCTTGGTTTCGAGTATAGCGAACGAATGATCCGCGAAATGGCAGAGTTCGCCGATTACGAGGCCGAGTTTACGTTCGACCTGGTGGGGCAGCACGTTATCGCCGACCTTACATTACCGTCGCCAGGACAAATCCAGGCCGCAATATTTACCGATGTAATGAACCTCGAGCCGACGAAAGGGTACACGATCCGCGATGCACTTTCGGAATTCAACACCAGGAAGCAAAACCAGATTATCCAGCAAATCCGGGACGGCGTGGTCCTGGGCCAAACTATCGACCAGGTCGCGTCGAATATTACGAGCCTGGCACCGGTACAAAGGCGCCAGGCGGCGACGCTGGCCCGAACGATAACGAACCGGGTATCGATCAAAGCACGCGAAACCACGATGCGCGAAAACGACGACGTGGTCGAGGCGTACAAATGGGTCGCGACCCTCGATTCGCGTACCAGCCTGGTATGCGCGGGCCGCGACGGCCAGGTTTACAAGGATATCGACAAAAACCCGAAACCCCCGGCGCACTTTAATTGCCGGTCGACGATAACGTACGTCGTTAAACCCGAGTTCGACCTGGGCGCCAATATCGAAGGCGAACGCCCGTCGATCGGACCCGACGGCGACGTTACCCTGGTAAACGACAAAACGACGTATTCGCAATGGTTGCGGCGCCAGCCCCAGGCATTCCAGGACGAAATACTCGGCCCTGGTCGTGCTGCACTATTCAGAAAGGGCACAATACCGCTCGATCGGTTCGTCGACGAGAACGGCCGCGAGCTTTCCCTGGCGGAATTGCGCGACCTCGACCGGCAAATGCAGGGCACCGGGTCCGCACCGACGCCAGAGCAGGAACCACCGGCACCGCCCGAACCGCCCAGGCCAGCGTTTACGTTTACCCCGGCCGAGCAAATCGAGTTTAAGTCGCCCGCAGCGGCCCGTAAGGAAATCGCCCGGCGGTTCAATATTGCCGAAACCGACGACCGATACGATACCGATAAATTCCGGTTCCGTGGTCGGCGCCAGGATTACGGCAAACGTAATTCGGCCCTTAAAAATATGCCGCCCGAGGTCGTCCAGGGATACGCAGCGGTACAGCCCGAGCTTGACCAGTTGGCCCAGGCATTCAATATCCCGCCCCTGCGCGGCATGGCCAGGATTCGCGCCAATTCGCGAGCCGGGGCCGATATGGGCGACGGCATAATGGGCATTAACGGCGGGTATCAGCAAAAGCAGCTAAAAAATATCGAGCGATCGACGGTTCGAGGCGGCGAGTTAAATAATTGGTCCAGCGATTTCGACGACGCTACCTGGTCGGAGGTGCGGAAAGCCCGGTCCTGGACCGCCGACAGTTATTTCGATAACCGGTTCGACGGGTTCCGGTCGACCCTTTACCACGAGTTCGGCCACCACGTACACCAAATGTACGGCGTTAAACCTGGCGAATACTTATCCACAGGGTACCGATGGAAACCCCAGGTCGAGGAACGCCTGGCGGCGATCCGTAACCGCAAGGGGCCGACCTTTTACAGCGACACGAACGAGCGCGAATGGTTCGCCGAAAATTTCGCCCTGTATTTTATGGATAAAAAAGACAAAACCGACCCGTTATTCCGTGAGCTAATCGAGGACCTTTTAAATGCAGCTAACCGACCATGAAATCGAAACAGTCGATAAAATATCGGCGATCACAAACCAGGATTACGTTTCGCCCGAGGATATAATCGAGGCCAAACGTTTAATAAATACACTACCGGACGAAATCGCCCGGATGTATGACGAGGCGTTTTTTTTGATTGATGACGACAAAACGCAGTAATATGACAAAACCGGGGCGGTGCCCCAAATGCTAAAACCGGAGGCTATAGCATGAGCGACGAAATTTTCGAGGGCGTCGAAATCGACGACGAAGTAAAAAACCAATTAGCGGAACGCGTAAACGCAACGCTGCAAACTAAACTCGACGAGGAAACAAAGGGCCTTAAATCAAAGGTCGACGAGCTACTCGGCGAGAAAAAGGCAGCGCAAAAAGCACGCGAACAGGCGCAGCTTGAGGCAAAACAGCGCGCCGAGGAAAAGGCAAAGGCCGAGAACGATTATAAACAGCTTTTCGAGAGTCAAAAGGCCGAGGCGGATACGCTGCGCCAGACTATAGAGAAAATGAACGGCGACATAACCCGCGAGAAAATCACGGGCCAGGCCGCGAAATTAGCGTCGAGCTTGACAAAAGACACAGGACGCGCACAATTACTGCAACAACAGATAAGCCAGAGGCTTACACTTGTTGACGGTGAGCTAAGGGTAACCGACGAAAACGGGCAGTTAACCGTATCGACTTTGGACGATTTAACGGCCTCGATCAAAACGGCGTATCCTTTCCTGGTTGATGGTAACCAGGCAAGCGGTGGCAGCGCCACCAGGTCGCAAGGCAGCGCCGAGCGATCCAGGCAAATAACCCGATCCGAATTTGACGCAATGCCGCAAGGGCAACGTGCGGACTATGTCAAATCGGGCGGTAAAATCGTAAACGATTAACTTAACCCAGGAGGCCGACAATGGCTAACGTATTAACAAACCTTGCCGCCGACATTTACAAGGCGGCCGACACGGTGGGACGCGAGCTTGTCGGCTTTATTCCCGCATCTACTATTAACGCAGACGGCAGCGAGCGCGTAGCGAAGGGCGACACAGTTCGCGCGAGCTTTACACGCGAGGCCGCAGCGGTTGACGTAACCGAATCGATGACAGTACCGGAAGGTACGGACCAGACGGTCGACAGCAAAACGCTATCGATCAGCAAGTCGCGCGCCGTACAAATCCCGTACACTGGCGAGGACGTGCGCCACCTAAACAACGGTATCGGGTTCGAAACCGTATACGGCGATCAGTTGGTCCAGGCAATGCGTGCCCTTACCAACGAAATCGAGGCGGACCTGGCGGTCGAGGCGTATACAAACGCGTCGCGTGCGTTCGGTACGGCAGGCACTACGCCGTTCGGTTCTAACTTTAACGAGGTGGCCGAATTGCGCCAAATCCTCGTCGATAACGGTATGCCAGCCAACGATGGCCAGGCGTCGCTTATCGTTAACACTTTGGCAGGTACTAACCTGCGCCAGCTTGCCCAGTTGCAGAAAGCAAACGAGGCGGGCGGCGTGGATATGTTGCGCCAGGGTATTTTGCTCGATCTGCAAGGCCTCGGCCTGCGCGAGTCGGCGGGTATCCAGTCGCACACCAAAGGCACCGGGGCGTCGTACCTGGTTAACGATGCAGCGTCGGCGATCGGCGATACCACTATCGCAGCCGATGGCGGTACCGGTACGATCCTGGCGGGCGATGTTGTCACCATTAACGGCGATACTAACAAGTATGTCGTGAACGGCGCCCTGGGTGGCGGTTCGTTCGTAATTGGTGGCCCAGGCCTGCGCCTGGCAGCGGCAGACGATGCAGCGATCACGGTTGGCAACAGCTACACCGCGAATATTGCAATGCACCGTCGCGCCCTCGAGCTTGCGATCCGTGCCCCAGCAGTACCCGAAGGCGGCGACACCGCCGACGATGCAATGCTGGTGCAGGACCCGCACAGCGGCCTAGTATTCGAAGTACGTATGTACAAAGGATACCGTAAGGCAATGATCGAGGTTGCGGTCGCATGGGGCGTTAAGGCTTGGAAACCAAACTTTATCGCTACATTGCTCGGCTAACCGAGAGCAAAGGGGGCCTCGTGCCCCCTTTACTTGATCGGAGGGAATAAAGCATGACAGAACAAAAGAAACCGACGCGACGCGCAGCGCCTAAAAAGGCGGCCGAAGCGGCGGAACCAAAAAAGGTAACCCTGGTTAAAATGGTACGCGAGGACGGCAAAACGGCCGACGTGCACCCCCAGGAAGTCGAAAATTACCGCACCGGCGGCTATAGCGAGGCGTAAGGTATGGCACTGGTAATCGAGGACGGCACGCGAGTAAGCGGCGCAAATAGTTACGTTACCCTGGCAGAATTTAAGGCCTGGGCGGATTCGCGCGGCATTACGTACGGCACCGACCAGGTTATCGAGTCGCAAATCCTGCGCGCAATGGATTATATCGAGGGCCTAAGTTTTGTCGGGTTCAAGGAAACCGAAACGCAGCCCTTGCAATGGCCCCGAGTAAACGTCGTTATTGACGGGTTCGGCCTAAACGCGAGCACGATACCGGCCCAGCTAAAAACGGCCGTATACGAGGCAACAAAGGTCGAAATCGACGGCGATTCGAAATTCGCCCCGGTCGATCGCCAGGTAACCAGCGAAAAGGTGGGCTCGATTTCGATTACGTACAAGGATAACGCGGCAATGCAGCGCGCGACCCCGGCGTTAACGTCGGCCTTGCGTAAATTGGTACAGTCACCAATGGCGGTAATTCGGGCATGAGTTACGATTATACGGGTATAACGAATTCGGCGACGAACCTTATAACCAGGTTCGGCAAATCGTACACGTTTACCCGCACGACAAACGGCGGGTATAACCCGGCAACAGGTACCGCCGGGGTCGTTACGACCGACTTTACGAAATACGCGTGCGTATTCAATTACACCGACCAGGACCGGGCCGACGGTACGATCCTGGCCAGCGACCGGCGTATGCTGGTCGAGTCGGGCGATTACCAGGTCGGCGATACCGTCGTCCTCGGGTCCGACGTTTACCAGGTTATTAACGTAAGCCCTATCGCCCCCAGCGGCGACGTGGTGGCGGCAAATTTGCAGGTACGGAAGTAATGGCTAAATCATTTACCCAGGCAATCGAAGGTTTCGCCCAGTTCCCGGAAAAAGTTGTCCGGGGGACGGTGCTTTCGATGGGTTCGAAAATTATCGAACGGTCGCCGGTGGGTAATCCGTCGACCTGGAAAAAGCCCCGTAAGGGATACGTCGGCGGCCGGTTCCGTAATAACTGGCAATTCAGTATTAACACCCCGGCAGCCGGGACGAACCAGGGTACCGACCCGAACGGCGCGAAAGCGAACGCGGAATTAAAAGCCCTGGCCAATTCGTTCGATATGGGCCAAACCTTTTATATGACGAATAACCTACCGTACGCGGTTCGACTCGAGTTCGGTTGGTCAAAACAGGCGCCCCAAGGTATGGTTCGAGTTGTCGTCGCACAATACGAGCAGGCGATCCGGGAGGCAGCGGCGAAATTATGAGCACGTATTTTAACGATATGCAGGCCGCCCTCGATACGCAGCTTTCGACCCTGGCCGGTGGTTACGATATCGCCTGGCCAAACGTCGACTATAAACCGACGGCGGGATCGACATTTTTACGCGCGAGCTTTATACCAGGGGAAACAGCCCAGGTTACGCTCGGCGGGTCCGGCAAGGACGAAACAAACGCTATTTACCAGGTCGACGTCGTTACCCCTCGAGGGGCCGGGCGTACGTCGATCGTCGATAATGTCGCGGACCACTTTTCGAGGGGTTCCGTATTGGCATACAATGGTACGAAATTGCGCGTTCGTTCGGTGAGTATCGGGCCAGCAATAAACGACGGGGCCTGGCATTTCGTGCCGGTTTCCATATCGGTACAAACTTACACGGAGGCTAGATAATGGCTATTGCAAACGGTGCACAGCACAGCATGGCGTATATCGCGGAAACCACTTACGGCACGACCCCCGCGACGCCAGCATTTACACCCCTACCCCATACGGGTACGACCCTGGGAATTACAAAGGACGGAATCGAATCCGAGAAACTGCGCGGCGATCGCCAGGTCGAGGATTTCCGCCACGGTAACAAATCCGTCGCGGGCGATGTATCGGCCGAATTGGAATACGGCGCGTTCGACGATATCCTCGAGGCTTTGCTTTGCGGGACCTGGTCGACCGACGCTTTAAAAGCAGGCACGACCCGTCGATCGTTTACGCTCGAGCGCAAGTTCGGCGACCTAAGCACACCCGAATGGCACCGCCATACCGGGTGCGAGTTTAATACCCTGGGCCTTTCCGTATCGCCTAATTCTATGGTTACGGCCACGTTCGGCGTAATTGGTAAGGACCTAACGATCGGCACGTCCGCCCTTTCCGGCGCCACGTATGCAGCCGACAGCGGAAACAAACCGTTCGATTCGTTTACCGGGTCGATCCAGGAAGGCGGCGCCAGCATTGCGACCGTTACCGCCCTGGAATTGAACCTCGAAAACGGTATCGAGCCATTGTTCGCGATCGGCAGCCAGACCACCCAGCGCCCAAGTATCGGCAAGTCGCGACTAACAGGTACGTTAACGACGTATTTCGAATCCAGCGACCTATACGAGAAATTCCTTAACGAAACGGAATCCTCGATGCAGCTTGTACTTACCGACCTGGACGGCAATTCGTACACGATCGATATTCCTCGAGTTAAGTACAACAGCGGCCAGCCGGACGTATCAGGCGAGGGCGCGGTAACGGTTCCAATGGAATTTGTCGGCCTTTACGATTCGACCGAGGCGTCGCAAATCAAAGTAACCAGATCGGCGGCATAATATGGATTTCGATAAACTGGCAACAGTTGACCGTCACGAAGCCGGGGCCGAGTGTAATATCCTCGACCCCGGTACCGGGAAACCGACCGACGTATTTATTAAAATACAGGGCGCGGATTCGAAGGCCTGGCGAGCAGCTAAGAAAAACCAAACGGCGAAAATCATTGCAGCGCGAGCAGCAAAAAAGGACCTCGACGGCGATATTAACGACCTGGGAATCGATTTCGATAAAATGGATATCGACGCCCTGGTATCGGTAACGATCGACTGGCGAGGTATCACAAAGGGCGGGAAACCGTACAAATTTTCGGCAGAAAACGCCGAGGCACTATATTCGCAAGCCCCGAGTATTGTTCGACAGTTGTTGAATTATATCGGCGATGGCGAAAATTTTACCGGCGGCTAATCGACGAGTTTGTACTTTTTGGTCGCTGGTGCTTTTATATGCGATCCAAACCGAAAGGGTCGGAGGTTAGCCGATACGACACGTTAAAACAGGTCGAAAAAAGCACCGGTAAAACCCCGGCCGGGTTGTTAAATGGTCCCATATTGCGCCGAGAACACGCCGACGCCTGGGATATATTTAATACCCTGGCCGAGCATAGTTACCAGGAAATCGAGTCGTTTGGCCGGTTAACTGGTAATTTCTTGAGTGCCTGGGAGGTTGACGCCATAATGACGTTAAGCAGATATATTGGCGAGGACTTATCCCGATGGCCACCGAAGTAGGACAATTAACCCTTAAAGTCGATACAGGCGACGTCGCACGCGCGACGAAGCAAATCGAGGATATGGGCAATTCCGCAAGGGATACCGCCCAAAAAATCGACAAAGTTACCCCCGCGACAAAAACGGCAGGCACCGGAACCCGTGGCCTGGGCAACGAAGCCCAGAAAGCAGGCAAGCGAATAAACGATCTCGGCGACGAAATCCAGGACGCAAACGCCAAACTTAAAACCATGCCGACCCAAACAAAGGCGGCAAACGACGCAATGGGCAGTTTCGGTCGTAAGGCCGGGATGGCAGGTATTCAGTTCGAGCAGTTGGCGGGCCAAATTGCAATGGGCCAAAACCCAATGCAGGCGATCGGCGTACAAGCGGCCGACCTCGGGTTTATCCTGGGCGTGCCTTTACTGGGCGCCGTCGTCGGTATCGGGTCGGCTATTGCGTCGGTCCTATTGCCGAACCTGCTAAAAAGCGAGGACGCGTCCGAAACCCTATCAAATGCAATGGAACGCCTTTCGGAGGTTATCGAAAGGACCGAAACCGGGTCGTTCCAGCTTACCCAGCGATTCGTTACCCTGGCGGAAAAATCCCGCGAGCTTGCGGCGATCGACCTTGCGATCGGTATCGCCCAGGCGACGATCGCATACGAAACCGCGACCGAGCAGATACGCGGGCAGCTTGAGGGTATCGTCGGCGTTATCGGCCCGACCACCGCAGCGTTCGAGGAAATAAACGACGCGATCCGGGAAACCGGCGAGGTGCCCCGCGAGTTGCAGGGGTTTTATAACTGGACCAAAGAAATCGGCGAGGAATTCGGTGTTTCGCGCGACCAGGCCCTCGACTTGGTGCTGGCGTTTAAGCGATTCCAGGACGGCGTTATCCCATTGGCGGATTTACGTTCGGAGGTGCTGCGCCTGGCAGAAAGTGGCGATATGTCACGCGACAGCACGCGCCAGCTTGTATCGGCATTCCTGGACAATGTCGTCGCAGCGGGTAACGCGGAACAAGCCCTCGAGGCATTAAACGCGGTCCTAAACAACACCGACAGCGCATTGCAAACAGCGACGCAGCACGCGGACGGATTCGCCCAAAGCGTGGCGGGCATGATTTCGGTACTCGAGCGACGCGACGCAGCCCTTAAAAATTCCGAGGAAACCCTGGCGGTGCAGGCAGCCGTCGCACGAGGCGCCAGCGAGGCCGAGGTACAGCGTATCCGCGACCTTTACGCGGCGATTGAAGCCGAGGAAGCGCGCCAGGAAGCGGCCAGGGAATCCGCCAGGGAGCAAGAGCGGGCCGCCAGGGAATCGGAACGCACAGCCGAACGCGAAGCCAGGGCAGCCGAAACAAAGGCCGAGAGGGAAGCCCAGGCGGCCCAGGACGCGATTACCCGCCGGAACCAGGAAGCGCAAAGCGTCGCCGAATCCTTGTTACGTGAGGAGGAAGCGATCGCGCTATCGTACGAACGTCGGCGCGAGGCGATCCTGGCCTCGACCCAGCTTACCGAGGAACAGAAAAACGAGCTTATCCGACGTTTAACCGAGGAATCGAACGCGGAATTACTCGAGCTTAACGCGAGTTACTGGGACCAATGGCTTACCAAACAACAAGAAAGCATGACCACGTTCGACGACGTGGCAGCGGGCGCCCTTAATACGTTTAAAACGGCGGCCGGGTCGGCGTTCGAAAGTATTATTTTCGACAGCGAAAGCGCCAGCGACGCGGTACGTAATTTCGCCGAGGCGATGGGGCGTTCGGTAATTAACGCCCTGGGCCAAATGGCGGCCGAATGGGCAGCGTATTATATCGTTCAGTCGCTAATGGGCAAAACAGCCCAGGCAGGCGCAGCGGCAGCAATGACCGCGAACGCGTCGGCTACCTCGATGCAGGCAGGCCTTGCGGCGTTCGCCTCGACGGCGGCAATACCAATCGTCGGCCCAGTAATGGCACCCGGCGCAATGGCGGCAGCTATCGCGGCCACGTCGCCAATGGTTGCGGCCATTTCGGCCCTAGCGTCGACAGCGGTTGCAGCGCGCGCCCTGGGCGGCCAGGTACGGGCGGGCGAGTCTTACCTGGTTGGTGAACGCGGCCCGGAATTGCTAACAATGGGCGCCAGCAATGGGCGGATAACACCAAACGAAATGCTGCGCGGCCAGACCAGGGCAGCACCAGCCCAGGGCAGCGGTAAAACCGAGCTAAACGTCCAGGTGCAAAATTACGGGTCGTCGGAAATCGAGGTCCAGCGTATCAGCGAAACCGACGTGCGTATTATTGCGCGCGAGGTTGCAGCGCAAACCGTACGCGAGCAGGCGCCGGGCGTCGTCGCGTCCGATATCAATAACCCGAACGGTCGCGTATCGAAATCGCTATCGAATAACGTGATCGCACAGCGGAGGCGCTAACGATGCCGACAAAATTTGTCATACCACCAAACCAAAACAGTTACCGGGTAAAGGACGGCGAAACAACGATCGCCGTTAAACTGGACGGCGGCGCCTCGAGGTACCGTCGCGATATCCTTAACGCGTATTATACGGTCGATTGCGAATGGCGCCTAAGCCAGGACGATTACCAGTATTTCCGGGCGTTCTATAACACCGAAACGACCAGCGGTTCCTTGCCGTTCCTTATCGACCTAATTACCGACGAGGCGGACCTTACCGAGCACGAGGCGCAGTTTATCCCGGATACGATCCAGCTTTCCGTTTATAACGGCGCGTATTTCACGGTACGGGCGCAGCTTGAGGTTAAACCGATACCACGGGATGCCACCCTCGACGCCACCCTGGTAATGCTATTTAGCGAATACGGCGGCGATGTCGAGGCGCGCGGTATGCTCGACCAGTTGGAACAGCTAACAAATGTCGACTTTGCGGAGTCGCTGGCATGAGTGCATATACCGAGTTTTTCCTTAATTCGCCCTCGAGCATTGTACAGCTTGAGCTTTTAATGATTTCGCACCCGAGTTTTTCGCAGGATTACCGGATCGTTCGAAACGCCGTAAACGGTATTACGGTCGGCGGCCTGGGATCGGGCGGGGTAAATCTATTTAACCCGGCGGACCCGGACGTCGTCGAGGATTATTACGTTTACCCGAGCGGCGTCCTATCGGCGAAT
>Ga0209955_1000377_pt1 | contig 16083 bp, 16 predicted proteins | sample SalPonA_A_H2O_MG_FD_185716 | JGI IMG/M metagenome (GOLD analysis project Ga0209955, IMG submission 185716) | Water microbial communities from South San Francisco under conditions of wetland restoration - Salt Pond MetaG R2A_A_H2O_MG (SPAdes)... | ecosystem: Environmental > Aquatic > Non-marine... | reverse complement strand
ATTGTTGTGATCTCTTGTTACCAATAAGTATGCATACATTCCATAAAGGAAGAATATAGTATTAGTAATTGATCCTCCAATGGCACCAACTTGACTCGCAGTTAGAACAGTTTCAAACACACTGTTGTATGTAAAAACTGATCCTAAGGCAAAAATCATCTGAACACAAACAGCAACAAATAATACACTGTGCATATGAGCAAGGTCAAATGTCTTTTTAACATCAAATACAACATAGATACCCATGAGCACTCCTGTGGTACAAAATGCTATCACAAAGTTGAGGATTGATGTAATCGTCCCATAAGTTGGATCAAAACCTACAACATCCGGCCCTTGCAATAATGCAATAATTGCGAAGTTAATTAAAACCCCAACGGCTACGACTCTTGTAAGCATTTTTATATTTTTTATTTCATCCATAAATGTATCCATAATTTTCCTTTCGCTACATTTTTCCAACAGGGAAATCAACAAATTACAAGATTATTTTACAGAATTAAATAATGGGATGTGCGAATTTTGGTAAATTTTGAGTTAACTTTAATACAGTCTCTCTAAAACTAAAGGTTTAACCTTTTCTCCAATAAGTGTATAGGTTTCAATCAAGTCTTCGTGAGTTAGCCCTGCATTATCTATTTGAAAAGTAAACCTTGAAACCCCACCTAAGGCTTTACTATGGCGAACTAATTTTTCTGCAACCTCTTCTGGTCCACCTACGGCATAAGCTCCCAAGTCATCAATTTGATGTTGAAATCTTTCCATTGTAACTGGTGGCCAACCTCGCTCTTGACCAATTTGATTAAACCATATTTTATAACCCGGATAGTATTTTTCGACAGCTTCTTCTTTTGAGTTAGCCACAAAACCAATAGAGTGAAGTCCAACTTTTAAATTTGATTTATCTTGTCCAGCTCGTTCTGCTGCTTCGTAATATAAATCTATTAGTGGTTTAAACCTATGAGTTTCTCCACCAATAACAGCGACCATTAGGGGGAGTCCTAAAGCTCCGGCTCTGACAAACGATGCGGGAGTTCCTCCAACTCCAACCCAGACTGGAAGTTTTTTTTGTAGAGGACGTGGATAAACAGCTTGATTATTAAGAGGTGGTCTAAATCGACCAGACCAAGTTATCGACTCTTCATCTCTAATTTTTAACAATAAATCAAGTTTTTCTGCATAAAGATCGTCGTAATCCTTAAAATCTAGACCAAACAGTGGATAGGCTTCGGTAAAGGAACCTCTTCCAGCAACGATCTCTGCTCTTCCATTAGAAATTAAATCTAATGTGGCATAATTTTGAAATAGTCTTACCGGGTCCATTGCACTAATAACTGCAACAGCGCTTGTTAAACGAATATTTTTAGTACGGGCTGCAGCTGCTGAAAGAATATTATGTGCTGCGGAATCTAAAAACTCTTCCCTGTGATGCTCTCCGATTCCAAAAACATCTAAACCTACTTTATCTGCATGGACTATTCTCTCAATTAGCTCAGACATAGCACGGGCATCGTCCTAACAGTACCACCTTGATTTGTCTGAGTTTTTTTTGCGAATGAATCGATACCTATTTCCATATGTATTTTTATTGTATTGCTTTCTTTTTTTAATAATCTACAAGCTAAAACTCTATAAATTAAAAGTTCTAGCTTGTAAAAAAATTATTCTCTAACTTTTTTGTTTAATCTTTTCCCACTCTTCTTCAGTTTTGCTATGAAATCCTTGGCAAAAACCTGTTTCACTTCTTCCACACTTACATTCTTTAGGCACTGTTTACCTTCTTTCTCCATTTTCTTATTCTTGGTAGTTGCCATTTTGCTAATCCGGTCCAAAATGCTAAACCACCTGAAAGCATTACAAGGTTTACCATCATTTCAGTTGCTGTGTTTCCAAGAACTACTGTGTAAAAAAAGTAGCCATTTATTGATACGCCGAAAAACAAGTGGACCCATCTTAAAATTGAATTCCAATTCATTATTTTCTCCCTATATATATTACTTTGATATCATATACCTATTTTAAATATAGTACATACTTTTTTTATAGTATATAATTTATAGTACACATACCCTTAGGTTCGTGTATAATTAGAAAATGGGAATTGAGTATAAAACTGATTGTCCGATAAGAGCTGTTTTGAAAGTATTAGGTGGGAAATGGCCACTACTTGTATTATCAAAGTTAGAAGAATCTAAGAGATTCAGTGCTGTCAAGAGAGAAATCCCTGAGATTTCAGAAAAAATGCTAATAGAAACCTTGAAACAGCTTACTGAAAATAAACTTGCAACAAGAAAAGATTTTAAATCCATTCCTCCTCATGTTGAATATAAAATAACAGATAAAGGTAAGAAGGCTTTGGAGGCAATCCCGTTAATGAGAGAAGCTCTAAGAAGTTAAGTAAAGTCTTTAGAGATTAAAGTTTTCAATTCCTCTTTAGCACGAAACAACTGAGACTTAACAGTTCCTAATTCAAGATTCATTATTTCTGCAATCTCTTGATATGAAAAATTAAAATTATATTTTAACTCTAAAATTTTTTGCTTTAAAGGAGGTAGTAAATCAATTTTGTCTTTTAATTCATTAGATTCTAAATTTTTTACTACAGTGCGTTCTACTTCGACATTATCAGCAAGGTAATACTCTACCTCTTCAAGGCTTTGCAGCTTAGGTATCCTGTAAGCTTTTCTGAAATGATCATTTCTTACGTTTCTTGCAACTTCGTACATTAGCGATCTTAGGTTTTTCTTAGATTCTTTTTTATCTGCGTAGCTTTCAGCCATTTTGATAAAAACATCTTAGATAAATCTTCTGAGGTTTCGTTGTTTAACCCGAGCGAAAGGAAGTATTTTTTTATATCTGGTGTTAATTTTTCAAATAAAGAAATATTTGGCAATTTTTCACCCTTATTTAGTTTACTATTTAAAATTTTTATTTTTACCGATCATGCAATGCAAGTGACATTAAAAACTTAGGAGTTAATAATGCCACTTCAATGCCTTTCTATTTGTCTTTTTTGCTCGTTTTTTCAGCTTCTTTTACTGCTTTTTCAGCTTCTTTTACTGCTTTTTCAGCTTCTTTTTCTTCTTTTTCTGCTTCTTTTTGGGCTTTCTCTACTTCTTCCTGAGCTTTTACTTGTGCTTTTTCTAACTCTTCTTCAGCTTTTTCCTGTGCCTTTTCAAGTGTTCTTTCTGCTTTTAGCTGTGCCTTTACAACTTCTTTTTCGTCAGCATTAGTTTTTACTTTTGAAAGTATTTTTTCAGCTTTATCTTTAGCTTCTTCTATTTCTTTTTGAGCTTTCTTATTTCCCTCTTGAAGTTTTTCTTCAGCTTTTATTTCACCCTCTTGTAACTTTTCTTCAGCTTTTTCTATATTTTTTATAATTTTGGATCTAGCATTTTCCAATCCATTAAGAGCGTCTAAGTTATTATTTTCAATTGCTAGAGCTATATTTTTTTCAATTTGACTCAATGCATTTTGGAGTCCCTCTGTTTCTATAACTTCATCGACAACTACTGGCTCTTCATCGACAACTACTGGCTCTTCGTCGACAACTACTGGCTCTTCGTCGACAACTACTGGCTCTTCGTCGACAACTACTGGCTCTTCATCGACAACTAAAGTGGTGAGTACGTCGACTTGCTGGTCTATTTCTGTAGTTATCTCTTCAACAGTAATTTGGTCGGGTTCTATAAAAGTTATCAACGTTGCTTGAATAGGGTCAATTAATTCAGTGAAAAAATTTTCAACCTCTTCATCAGAAAACGAAATTAATTCCCCATCCTCAAAGAATGTAACATCAGGAATAATATCAACATCCGTTTGTGTTTGCGCGAAGGCTATACCCACGCTTGATAATGTAACTCCAACTACTAAAGCATAAACAGCTACTTTTAGAGTTTTGGAATAAAAATTATATACTCTATCAGAAGTAGTGCTTATAAGCTTTTTATCATAAACTTCATTAAGTTTGGTACCTAAAGTTTTATAGCCATGGAATATGTTTCTGCATTTATTACAAAATGTTTTATGTATCTTAAACAATAAAGTTGTGATCTTGTTTGCTTCGTTGTCTGCTATTTCGCTTATTTCTATTTTTTCTGGGTGTTTAAATATGTATTTCATACATTAGATAACGACAAAGTTATAAAAAAGTTCCGTCTTTTTTAAATATTTTTTAAAGTTTTTATGAGGCTTTCTATTAGCAATTCAATATCTCTGATTTGAACACTTTCGTTAGGTGCATGAGCATTACCCATTTCTTCATCCGCTGCTCCGATTAGAACAAGTTCAGCATTGGGAAACTTTTCAACAAAGTCGTTAGCAAAAGGTATAGAGCCCCCAACACCCATGTAGGCTGCATCCGTATTAAACACCTCTTCAAAATTTTGTACCAACTTTTTAGTAAATTCTTTATTCGGATCTGCTACGATTCCTGAACCTTTTGCTTCCGGTATAAATCTAACATTTGCACCCCAGGGTACATTTTTCATAATATGTTCTTCTAGCATCTTCATTGCATGTTCTGGGTCCTCAGTGGGTGGTAGTCTTAAACTTACCTTTGCTTTTGCATTGGGAATAACTAAATTGACTGCCTCTTTTGTTGAAGGTGCATCTATCGCTAAAATGCTTAGGGCGGGTTCCAACCATAATCTTTTAGAAATACTATCTAATTCAAATAAATTGATATCTTCTGAGCCAAAGATTTTCTTTATTTCCTCTTCCTTAAGTTCCAAAACATCCATATCACTAGATGTTAAACCCTCTATTTGGAGCTCACCTTTTTCATTATGGAAAGAAGCGATTATCTTGCTTAATACCATAAATGCATCGGGTACAACTCCTCCGCCAACTCCTGAGTGTACAGGTCTCATTGGCTGGTCAACCTCGATAAATCCATCAACAAGTCCTCTGAGTGAAGTAGTTACTGTTGGAGTTCCTACTCGTATGTTTCCAGAATCTGCAATTACGATAACATCTGCTTCAAGTTCTTTGTTAAACTCATCTAAAAATTCTGCCATACAAGGAGAGCCTATTTCCTCCTCTCCTTCTATAAAAATCTTAATATTTACAGGAAGATCTTTCATAAGTTCTTTAACAACCTCATGGTGAATAACAACTCCAGCTTTATTATCTCCAGAACCCCTACCAAAGAGTCTTCCATTAATAATTTCGGGATTAAATGGATCTGTTTCCCATTTGTCAATGTCTCCCACAGGTTGTACATCATGGTGTGCGTATAGAAGTACAGTTTTTCTATCTGGATTAATCTCAGTTTGAGCAAGTACAGCCGGTCTACTGTTGCCAGAGGTAGCTATTTTTGTTTGTAGACCCAGTTCTAAAAAAAGCTTCTCAACAAATTCCGCTGATTTCTTAACATCTACAGTATGATTTTTATCTGAACTAATAGATTTAATTTTTACTAGTTCGCTTAATATTTCAGTAACATTTTTTTCTTGCATAATGATAATTCTATCTCTTTATGGTTTTTTGTTATTCGTAAGAGATAGCATCCAATATATTTTGTCTTGATGCACGGATTGCTGGAAGTATTGCTGCAATTACACCCGCGATTATTGAAATACCAATCCATAACATTGTTTGTGATAAGGAAACTGCAAACACAGTGAACCCTTCATCAGCTAACGTTTGAATTAAGCTCCAAGCAAAAAATATTCCCAAACCTGTACCTAAAGCAGCACCAAAGATAGAGATTATTGAAGACTCAATAAATATCATGCTTCTAATTTGTTTTCGATAAGTTCCGATAGCTCTCATTAGTCCGATTTCTCTAGTTCTTTCGTATACAGAAAGAGAGAGTGTGTTAGTTATTCCAAACAATGCTACAAATATTGAAATAGATAAGAACCCATAAATAACATTTAATAAAAGTTGAATTTGATTATTAGCTTCTTCAACCAGTCCATCCTCATCTCTTATTTCAACGCCTGGATAACCATCAACAATGGCATTTATTTTATTTTCAAGAGCTTCTGTTTTCTCATCTACATTGAAATACAATTCTGTATCTAGTGATTCATCGGTAAAAAAAGTATTATTTTCAAGTAATACAAAAAACTCTGCTGGAGGTTGTGTTGTCCAGTCGAATATATAGGAAACAACAAAAGTTATTTTTCCTTCCTCTGGAATTGTTAAAGTAACCTCATCGCCTATGTTGAGTTCCTCTCTCTCGGCTGTTGGTTTTAAGATTCCAAGTGCATTTTTGTTGAGAAAATCATTTCTACTTCCTGCTATATCATCCGTTTTAACAAGATCAAAAACGGTCTCATCAACAGCACCAAGTATTAAAGGTCTGTCATTGTACCCTACAACTGTAGCTCGTGTTCTAGAGAGTTTTGTTACTTCATCTAGCTCCAAAAGCTCTTCTGCTAAACCAGTTGGAATGCCTGGTGATGCAAAAACGTTTGCTGCCCCAACTTGATAATCAGCAAGTATTACCTCGCTAATTAAAGATTCTGCCTGAGCTTTAAACGATGTGGTTATAACGTTTGCTAAAGAAATTAGTGTTAAGCCAATCATTAATGCTGAAGCTGTTGAAGCAGTTCTTCTTGGTGTGCGTTTAGAATTCTCAGTTGCTAATTTTCCTAGAATTCCAAAAATTGCTAGATAAATCTTATCGAATAAAAATACAAATGGTTTTGTTATAGAAGGTGTAATAATTGAGATTCCAATAAATACAATCCCAGCCCCAAACCCAACTTGTTGTAAACCTGAAAGGTTTGGTATATCGAAAAATTCATATAAGACCCCAAACAACATGGCGAACCCAATAACTGAAACAGCAACACCCACAACTAAGCGTAAGAATAACGATTTTCTTCTTGGGGTTGAGACACTATCTCTTATTGCCTCCATGGGACTGACTTGCGAAGCCTTTCTAGCAGGGAGAAGAGAGGATAAGATTGTAACGGTAATACCAATAATTAATCCTGTTATTGCTGCTTCTGAAGTTAACACTAATGGTCCATCAGGAAGGCCGAACTCAAAATATTGGAGTCCTTCTTTTACAGCGACAGCTAAACCTATGCCTAAACCTATGCCTAGACCTGAACCAATAATTGACATAAATAGTGATTCTGAAATAACTAGTCGATAAATTTGTCTTTTTGAGGTGCCTAAAGCTCTTAGAAGTGAGAGTTCCTTTGTTCTTTGAAGTAATAAAATTCTAAATGTATTTTGAATAATAAATGCACCTACAAATATTGCTATTCCGGCAAAAACATTGAGGATTGTATTAAAGAAATCTAGACCCTGTTTAATAGAATTTGCTTGTTCTGCAGCAGCCTCTTGAGCATCTATTACGTTTAGGTTTTCACTATCAAGATCAGTAATGATATTCTTAATTTCATTTACTTCGAAATTGTTTTCTACAACAACATTGATGAGGTCTATCTTTCCTTTAGAATCTAGAAGTTGTTGCGCAGTTTTAAATTCAAACAAAGCAAATGTTGCACCCCCAGCTGCAAAAGCAGAGTCAGCAACACCCACAATTGTGAAAGTTGCAGGGGTTGCACCAGCCAACACAGTAACTTTATCTCCAACTTTAAAATCAAAATTTTCAGCAGTTACAGTGTCCATTGCAACCTCTTTCTTGTTTGTTGGAGCCCTTCCCTCTATAAGTGTCCATTGGTTAGCATATTCACTTGTATCCCAAGCAGTTCCAAAAGTAGGTGCAAAGCCATTTGATATTAAAACAGTCTCCCCGTCAACAATTTTTATAAATTGTGCAAAACCTATTACTTCACCCCAAGCATCTTTAACCCCTGGGAGATTTTGTATTTCTTGAATTCTTTCATCAGGTATTTTTTTTACTTCGAAGGAAATAGGTCCTTGCCCTCCATCTCCGCTGAAACCTTGGGCAAACTCTTCTTGAACTGGTTGAACTACTAAATCAATGCCCTCATATATTCCAGAAAACAGATTATCAAATGCTGATTTGTTACTTTCAGAAAATATATTTGAAGCAATAATTACAGCAACACCAAGAATAATTGATGATGTGGTTAAAAATATTCGAACAGGGTAAGTTTTTAAATTTTTCCAAGCAATTAAAAAAAGTGGATGTTTTGTGAATCCAAACATTAGGCGTTAGTTAAAGCTGTAACCTCAGCAACAATTTCTTCTTGGGTTGGCTTTTCTAAATCGCTCGCTATTCTTCCATCTTTTAACATTACAACTCTTCCAGCAAAAGATGCTGCAAACGGATCGTGTGTAACCATAACAATGGTTTGGTTTAATTCTTCTACTACAGATTTCATAAAAGTTAGTAGCTCTCTACTTGACTTTGAATCTAAATTGCCAGAAGGCTCATCAGCAAAAATAACTTCTGGTTTAGTTGCCATTGCTCGAGCAGCGGCAACTCTTTGTTGCTGTCCTCCGGAAAGTTCATTTGGCCTGTGTGAAAGCCTATCCGCAATATCAACAGTTTCTACTACCTCTTTGACCCAATCCATATCAGGTTTTCTACCTGCAATAGATGCAGGGAGTGTAATGTTCTCTTCTGCAGTGAGGGTTGGGATTAAGTTGAATGCTTGAAATATAAAACCAAAACTATCTCTTCTAATTTTTGTTAGTTCTTTATCATTTAGAGTCGCAATGTCATTTCCTTTCAAAAATATTTTTCCTGATGTGGGTCTGTCTAGACCTGCGAGGCAATGTAGTAGTGTAGACTTTCCTGAACCAGAGGGACCCATTATTGCAGTAAATTCATTCTCTCGGAATTCGATATTGATATCATCAAGAGCGGTTACGCTTGTTTCCTTCTCACCATATATTTTTGTTAGATTGTTTGCATTAATAATCTTTGCCATCACTTCAATATTAGGTAAAAGACAGATATACCTACATTTGGTTACTTTTAGTTAACAAACTTTTTACATTCTTAGGCTTTACTTTTAGCAATCACTTTGTTTAAATAGTGTTTATGTACAAAGTAAATAACTGGAGCTGGTGGATTCTGCAACCGTAGGTGCCTAGTTTTATATATTTATTTTGACCGGGCACCGCCCGGTTTTTTTATTTAGATTGTCACTGAAAATAAATTTCCGGGCTAAACCCACAAAATTGTAATTGATTCTATTTAGGGTGAAACAATCATTCGTGCAAACTCAAAACCACCGTCGTGCTCTTCTATTTCAAATTCTCCAGCAATTGTAAGTTCGATTTCTAAAATATTTTCTTTGTTGGGTTGAACTATAAAATGTATGTCATACCCGTGTACATGGATCTCTGTTTCAGAAGTAGAACTAAAGTTTAACTCAATTTTTTCTCCTAAATTAAAATTCAGTACTTGAAGCTGTTCGGGTGCTGAACTTGGTACTGCGACCTCTTCTTCGTCGTGATGGTCTTCATCGTGATCTTCTTCGTCATGATCTTCTTCGTCGTGATGGTCTTCATCGTGATCTTCTTCGTCGTGATGGTCTTCGTTATGATCTTCTTCGTCGTGATTATGTCCGAGGTCTATGTAATCATGGGCAAGTGCAGAAACTGTGCCTCCAAAAATTAAACCAAACAATAAGAATCCTGTTTGAAGTCCGTATCTTGTTTTTTCAGATGAGTGAATTGTTGGCACGATATCACTTAGAGCAATATAGATAAAAAATCCCGCAATTCCGCCATATAGATAACCCATCGGTATATCTAAATCTCCACCAATTTGGTAAGTTAGTACTGCGCCAATAATTGTTGTAGAACCTGAAAGTATATTACGTATTATTGTCTGTCTTTTAGTAAATCCAACTCTTAATTGATTACCAAACTCACCAACTTCTAAGGGTATGTCGTGAGCAACTAAGGCAACTGTTGCAACTAATCCTGTATCTCTCCCGATTAAAAAAGCACCGCCTAAAGACATACCGTCAATCAAATTATGAAATAAATCTCCAATAACAAAAAGCCAACCCTGTGTTGTGTCAGTTTTTTCAAGCTGATCTTCTTCATGGTGATGGTGAAATGATTTAAAACCTTTTTCAATTAGAAAAAATATTAATATGGCACCTAATGCTGAATTTAATACATCTGCACCATCTTCAACTATTGCCTCAGGTAGAAGGTCTCTGAAGGCAATAATTAACAAGACTCCAGCTGCAAATGGTGTACCATACTTGACTAATTTAGAAGAAAGTTTTTCACTTCCTAGCAAAATCAATGCGACAGATAATGAGAGAAGCCCTGCAAAAGAGCTGGCCAAGAGTACAACTAAAATATCAGACATTTACTTACCTTTCATTAAATGAGAATCGTTCTCAAATATAATATGTAAATGAGAATAGTTCTCAAATATTTATTGTCAAGTAACTATAATTAAAATTGATGAGTATAAAAGCAAGTGACGTTTTGTCTGAAAACAACATATCTGTTACTTTGCCCAGGCTAATAATTATTGAAGAAATGCTTGCCTTTGGCAAGCCTGTAACTATAGAGCTCCTTATAAAGAAAGTTGGTAATAAAGTAGCCACTTCTACTCTTTATAGAGTTTTAAAAGACTTTAAAAATAAAGGTATATTGGAAGAATTTACAACCCCTGAAAACGATACTGTAGTTGAGCTTTCCCTAAATGAACATGTTCATCACCACCATGTATTTTGTTCAAAGTGTGGAGAAGTTGAAGACATTACTTTAAGTGAAGATATTGAAAAACAGCTTGGTGTTGAAATATTAAATATTCAAGCTTCTTCTGAATATAGAATTAAAGATCATACGCTTGAATTAATTGGTTTATGCTCGAGTTGTAAATAAACCTCTAAAGAAGAAAGCCAACCAATGAGGCTTGAATTAAAAAAGATTCAATAACTTGAAAAGTGTAGCTCTCAAATAAATTGTTCATTACAGGAATAATCATTGTATCACCTGTATTTGTCTGAGAAGCTAAGTGCATAACTTCAACATTTGTTTGGTCAACTACATTACATCCTATACACATTGTTAATATCTCCTTATTAAGATTTTATTTTAGCAACCATATACTAAAGGGTAAATAATGAAAAAAATAAATTTAGAAAATTTTTACCATGGGATTGGGAGCGTTGGCGATTTACCTATTCCTTTCGAAACAGTTCTTAATGTCTCTGCGTTAGTTATTGTTCTTACCTTTGTGTTTTTAAAGGTTTCTTGGAAGGAATCTATCTTAGTAACAACAGAAAGTCCTACTTCAACTAAACAAACAAATTTTGGCAGGTTCTTTGGACTTATCATTTTTTTACTGATTGTTTTACCGGGAATATTAAGTAATGAAGAAGCTAAAACCTCTGTTTCACCCCTAATTTTATGGGTATTCTTGTGGATTGGTGTTCCTGTACTTGGGTTATTTTTTGGAGACATTTACTCAAAATTTAATCCCTTACGCTTACTAAAAAAAGAAGATTCTAATCCCTCATCTGTTTATATGGCTAGCTTTCTATTTCTAGGATTAACTTGGTTTGAATTAGTGTGGAGAAAACCTGGTAATCCTTTTAATATAGCTATTTTATTTATAGCGTTGTTTGTTGTCACTAACATACTTGTTTATGGTCTTAAAAAAACTTCCTTTGAAGTAGATCCTTTGCTGTTGCTCCATCATCTGTATAGCAAGTTAAAGATTCCTTATTCCAAACCTTTCTTGAGGACGATGTTGAATAATTTGGCGAGTTTATCAAAGCTACCTGGTATGGAATATTTCATATTGTTAATGATAGGTACTGTAACCTACGATGGTCTCCGAGGTACCGTGCTGTGGTATGACCAGTTTGGAACTCAAATTTATGAATTAGGTTTTGCAACAATGGCATTTATTGGAATAAATTTATTAATTATTATTTTCTATAGATTTGCCTGTTACTTTGCTTTGAAGATTAGTAAGTCTAATTACGGACTCAATGAAACTTCTTTAGCTTTTGGTCATACAATGTTACCTATAGCGTTTGCATACCATGTAACTCATTACATAAGTCTATTACTTTTTGAATCGCAGACATTTTTATATAGACTAAACGATCCGATTGGCCTTGGTTGGAATCTCTTTAATGTAGATGGGGTAGTAATTAGCTATTTCTTGTCTCCAGTTGCTTTGTGGATTATCCAGGTGATTATAACTCTACTTGGACACATGTTGAGTGTTGTCCTTGCGCATGATTTATCGGTAAAAATGTTTGGTCATGAACAAAGTGATAAAACACAGTATGTATTTTTATTCATTACAGTAGCTTTGACTCTACAGGCTTTATTTGTTCTCAGCGTTCCCTAAATCTTTTTTGCCTTCTAAACTTTTTACTCTTTCGGCAATTGGTGGATGTGAATAGTAGTATGCGCTGAACAGAGGGTCTGGGGTTAAGTTTGATGCATTATCTTTACTTAGTTTAAGAAGTCCTGAAATCATGCTTTCTACCTTGGTGTATTGAATTGAGAAGTCATCTGCAGCAAATTCTCTTTGCCTGGAAATATACGATGCGATTGGTCGTGTGAAGAAAGTATATGAACCTATTACTAAGTAAAATAATAAAAACTTTGAGTAGAGAGTAACTTCATCCAATCCATGTTTAAGGAAAAACTGCTCAGCTTTAAAAACTTGGCCCAAAATATAAAATCCAAAAAAACTAAAGAATATAGAGCTAATCATTGTCCTTCGGATATGTCCTAATTTATAATGACCTAGTTCGTGACCAAGAATTGATTCCATTTCAGTTGGGGTTATTGTCTCAAGAAGTGTGTCATAAAATACAATTCTTTTATTGTTTCCAAAACCTGTAAAAAAAGCGTTGCCGTGTGAACTTCTTAAACTTCCATCCATTACAAATAAGCCTTTGGCTTTAAAGTTAATTTTATTAAGAAGCTTGTCGATAGGCTCCTTAAATTTTTCATCAGTAATAGGTTCTAATTTGTTAAAAAGTGGAAGTATTAATACTGGATAAAGGTAGACAATAACGACTTGGAGTATAAAAACAGCTGCGAAAGCATAAATCCACCAATTATCTCCTAATTGTTCAAGAATAATTATCACTACAGAATACAAAACTGAACTAATTGAAACTTGAATAACAAAACCTTTTAACAAATCTTGGGTAAATGTTTTTTTGGTTGTTTTATTAAAACCATACTTTTCTTCAAGATAAAAAGTTGAATATATTGAAAGAGGAATATCTATTAATTCATTTAAGAGAACTAAAAATAACCCAAGTAAAACTATACCTATGACGTTTGATGAGGTAATGCTTGAAACAATTGTTGTCAGCCAACTTAATAAGCCACCAATAGTGAAAAGCAACAGCACTCCAACACTGATTAAAGCTGTATATATAGAGAAGCGAATTTTTTCGGTGTTGTAATTAATTGATTTTTCATACTCTTCCTCTGTAACGACTCCGACAAATCGTGGAGGAATAGCATCTTTGTTTTTTTGCATAGATTGAATGTTTCTCTGTTTGAGATAAGTCTCAAGTAAAAGTTTTAATAATAAGAATACTGGAAAAAGAACAGTGAAGTTTATTTCGTTGATAAAGCTAACTAGATTCATATCTTTCAAGCTTAACCGCTTGGGATTCAAAAGAAAGAATTTTTGACTTACTTGCCAAATCTTCTCTCACGTTGTACATATTCCCTTAAACAACGTAAAAAATCAATCTTTCTAAACTCTGGCCAGAAAACATCTTGAAAAATGAATTCAGAATATGCACTTTGCCAAAGCAAAAATCCTGAAAGTCGAGCCTCTCCACTCGTTCTTATCACCAAATCAATATCAGGAACCTCTGGAGAGTAGAGATGTTCTCTTAAATCTTCATCAGTCATATTTTCAATTAATTTCTCAATATCTTGTTCTTTATTCTCTTTAAGTAAGCTTTTTATAGCATCTACAATTTCTTGTCTTCCTCCATAACCAAGAGCAATAGTTAGAGTTTTTTCGCCACCACCTCTAACTTCTTGAAGTTTTTGTATAGTATCCTGTAGGTAGTCAGGTAACTCATCAAAACTACCTATAAATTGGATTTTAAAGTTATCAACAACATCGTCTATTATTAATTCTTCAAAAAGCTCATTGACGACTTTATAGTACGGCTCAAGCTCTTCTTGCGGTCTTGATAAATTTTCTTTGGATAGTAACCAACTTGTTATATGTTTAATTCCTAATTCATCACACCAAGAAACGCACTCTTTAAATCGAACCATTCCAATTCGATATGAAACTTCATAGCTCAGTAATTTTTCTCTTCGGGCGTATCTTCTGTGGCCATCATGAATTAGGCCAATGTGTTGAGGCAGTTGTTTTGTTAAAAGCTCTTTTTTAAGACGTGATTCATAAATGCCATAAACAAACTTTGGAGAAACCATAATTAGCTACAAATGTTTTCTATTTCTTCTATATCTCTTGGCAATGCCTCAGTTAAGTTAATGGGATCACCTTCTGTGCAAAGTATATTGTCTTCAATCCTTACACCAATACCTAGTAGGCTCTCTGGAATTTTGTGTTCAACTGTTTTTGCTTCTCGCATTTCTTTTTGCTCTAGCTTAGTAGCTTCTTCCATTCCCAATTCTTTTCTTCTAATTTTAATCTTCTCAGGGTCTCGTTCTAGAAGTGGAAAATTAATAACCGGTTTTGATGGCCTAATATAAATGCCTGGTTCAATAGTAGTAACCATTCCCGAAGAGAGCTTTCTAGGTTCGTTGTTAGATTCGTTGCTTCCAGCATCATGCACATCTAAACCTAACCAGTGGCCGGTTCCGTGCATAAAGAATTGAAAGTAGTGCATCATTGAGATTGTATCCTCAATGCCATGTGGGACTAACTTTAAATTAACTAATGATTCTGAAATAGATTTAATAGTTGCTTTATGAATATCCTGCATTGTATTTTCAGTATTCACCATTTCAATTCCTAAATTTTGTGCTTTTAGTACCTCAGAATAAACAGCTTTTTGCTCCGGTGTATATTTTCCATTTATGGGGAATGTTCTTGTAATGTCTGAAGAGTACATCTCGAATTCTGCTGCGGCATCTATTAATAAAAGCTTTCCTTCTTCGAGTTCTTCTCTGTTCGTGGCATAGTGGAGAATACATGCGTTGTCTCCACCTGCAACAATTGAGTTATATCCAAGTCTTTCAGCTCCAAGATGAAAAAAGGTTTTTTCCATTTCTGCAGCTACTTGATATTCATATTTTCCAGGATTAGCAAACTTCATTGCTGCTAAGTGTCCTTCTATGCTTATATCGCAAGCTTTTTGTAAAAGTTCTACTTCTGCGGCTTGTTTTATAAGTCTTAATTCAGAAAGTATTGGCTGAATAGAATGTAATTTTGCTTTACTAAAATTTCCTCCTCTTTGATCGTAAGGAACTGCAAGATTTAATGCCTGTTGGTCAATTTCTTGAAATACATTAGATGAATAATCACAATAAATATCTGTTTGATCTTTAAGTAGGTTTATTAATTCATTTTTATACTCAATATTTGAATACGCTTTCTTTGCACCATATATTTCAATTGCACCTTGTTGACCAATTCTTTTGCCGTCCCAAGTTTCCATTTCTTCATTTTTGTCTAAAACAAACATATGTAATTCAGGTATAGAATCTTTAATAAGTATTACGGCATGTGCGTCTGGTTCAGGCCATTCAGTTAAGTAATGAAAATCTGAAAATTGACGAAATTGATAGTTGGCGTCATTATTTCTGTAGATGATTTTATTTCCATGGAGTAATATTGCACCATTTTTAATTACTTTTGCAATTCTTTCTCTATTTAGTTTAGATAAATTCATAACTTCATTAAGGATAATGTATTAGTGGGTTGTTTTACCAATACTATTTATAAAGAAAAAGGAGCGACTAGCGCTCCTTTTTAAAAACCAGTTTAACTGGAACTTTACTTCAGATTTTCAGCTGAAGCTTTACCGTTTTTTTCTACAATCTCAAATTCAACCTCTTGATCTTCTTCAAGATTATTCATTCCAGCATTGCGTACTGCGGTGATGTGAACAAACACATCTTTATCACCATCTTCAGGTGCTATGAAACCATAGCCCTTGGTTTGGTTGAACCATTTTACTTTGCCCTTCGGCATATTTCTCCTTAATAGTCTGTGTCTTTCGACTAGGTAACTTT
>Ga0209955_1000375_pt1 | contig 16316 bp, 11 predicted proteins | sample SalPonA_A_H2O_MG_FD_185716 | JGI IMG/M metagenome (GOLD analysis project Ga0209955, IMG submission 185716) | Water microbial communities from South San Francisco under conditions of wetland restoration - Salt Pond MetaG R2A_A_H2O_MG (SPAdes)... | ecosystem: Environmental > Aquatic > Non-marine... | reverse complement strand
TTTTTTCACGCCATGATCTTGTCAAAGATGCACCCTTTGCTGCACTGCAACTCATTAGCTGCCGCAACGTTCTCATTTACTTTAAGCCAGAACTACAAGATGACTTATTCAACTTATTCAACTTCGCCTTAGAAGATGATGGAATATTACTTCTGGGGCGTTCAGAAAGCGCGAAGTCTCAAACAGAAACCTTTAAGGTCATCGACAAAGATTATAGAGTTTATAAAAAAACCGGACAGGCTAGCTCTAGGGCAAGACGAGGAATATTTAATCCAATGCAGAACAATGCCTACTTGGGGTATCGTTCTCGGTCAAGTCTTACACAAAACGTTAGGACCAATACCCTATCTCAAAAAAACTCTTTCCTTAATAGTTTAGAAACAGGCCTACTACTGTCTGTTTTGCACGAGATTATAATCACCAACATAGAAGGTAAAATTATTTATATCTCTGAGGCTGCGGGTAAATTTATTAACAAGCCCACTGGTTTCATTTCCGACAATGTTGTTGATAACATGTCGGATGCATTATCCATGGTTATCCGTCCCATGCTGTTTAAGGCACAACAGCAACTCGCTGATAATTGCGAAGTGCTTGAACCTATTACTCGCTTTATTACCCTGGCTGAAATGCAAAACGCTTACTATCGCCTTAGAGCCACCCCATTGAATAGCAATGGGGTGGGGTTGATTGCGATAATATTTGATCATATCTGGGAAGAAGATCATGCCAAATCGATTCCCACACCTGTTAAAAGCAACAGTGAATTTACTGCACTCAACTTTCTCAATGACGAATTAAGTTCTACTAGAGAAAGCCTCCAGACCATCATTGAAGAATACGAAACCACTAATGAAGAACTGCAGTCTGCTAACGAAGAAATGATGTCTTCCAATGAGGAGTTGCAGGCCACCAACGAAGAATTACAAACAACCAACGAAGAACTGCAATCTACCAATGAAGAGCTAGTAACAGTTAACGACGAATTAAACTTCAAAAATCACCAGCTCGATAATCTCAATTTAACGCTTCAAAAAATTGAGCGCTCATTGAAACTGCCATTTATACAGGTGGATACAAGCTTCAATGTTATTCACATTAGCAGCACGATGAGCCAAATTAACTTGGAAAAACCCCCTGAGATAGGACGAAACATCTTAGATAACCATTTTTTATCTCAATTTGGCGATCAAAAAGAAAATATTTTAGAGACACTGCATGTTAATGAATCAGACAGTAATTTGCGGTTAACTATTAAAGATAAAGCCTATCTCCTCAAAATCAGTATGGTACGAGATGGCGAATCTTTAGATGGTAGGATTATTTGGTTTGATAATATTCACGAATCCAGCGCTATAGCGAATAAAGAGCGTGAGGCATTGAATATTGCCCTTAATACGCTCAATGCCATTGGAGATGCTGTCATTAGAACAGATTCAAACGGTATTATTACGCTTTTCAATAGTGCCGCCGAATTAGCGACAGGCTTGCAAGCTGAAGATGCGATGGGGCTTTTCATTGGGAGGGTTTTAAAACCGGAAGATGAAAACCATCCAATTATTGGTCGTCTGATAAACGTAAAATCTCTGAAAGAGCCATTTAAAACACGAACTCCTATTGCACTGATTAATACCCAAGGCAAAGCCTATTACGCAGATATCACCACCGCTCCATTTTTCGACAACTCTCAGAAATTTTCTGGATTAGTCATTCTTTTTAAGGATGTGACCGACAGGCAATTACTAGCTAAAGAACGCGATTGGCACGCTGATCACGACTACCTCACCGGTCTCATCAATCGTGGCAGTGCCGAACGAATTATTCGTAAATCTATATATAACGATGGTTTAAAGGATGGCATAAAATACGCGCTATTGTTTATGGACTTAGATGGTTTCAAATCTGTGAATGATAGTGCCGGGCATGATACCGGCGATGCCATTCTCAAAGAGGTAGTTAATAGAATCAAATCACACTTACGCCGCTCTGACCTATTCGCGAGGATCGGCGGTGACGAATTTGTTATCTACTTACTCGGTACCGCACCTTTTGAAGCTCATGAAATAGCACTAGAACTCATCAGAGTGATTTCAAGCGAGCCATTTAAATGGGGATCAAGAGAATATTCAATAGGTCTATCCATTGGATTGTTTGTCAGTGACGAACTCGACAGTCATAACTTTCAAGATATGCTTATTGCTGCTGACGCGGCAATGTATCGAGCTAAAGAACAAGGCGGCAATAAAGTTATACTGGCGAATCAAGGCAGTCATAAATATGGTAAATCCAACAATACCGAAACCAATATTTACCGTTTACAACAATGTCCGACGACTCAAAGCTTAAGGGTAGTTAGACAGCCCATAATAGATACCGCTTCCCATTCAATCGCCGGGTATGAGTTCTTAATGCGCTTTAAAGATCAGTATGGTGAATTAACCCCCGAAGAACTTATCAAAACCTCTGAACGCTACTCAATGATTCATAAATTAGACATTTGGATCATTGAACTGGCTTTTAAAGCCATAGCTAATATCAGAGCGCAGGACGACGAAAATGTTTTTTATTCAATCAATCTAAGCGGCCAATCTTTCAATAATCTTGAGCTATTTGAAAAAATAGAGGCCCTCGCCAATGACTATGAGATCGACCCCAAACGCCTAATTCTTGAAATAACAGAGCGTGCATTTCTACCTAACTTTAATGTCGTAAACCAATTTATAGCAAAGGCACATGAGTTGGGAGCGAGAGTTTATTTAGATGATTTTGGGAGCGGATTAAGTTCATTTGAGTATTTAAAAGCGTTAAATATTGATGGCGTAAAAATAGACGGTCAATTCGTCACTAACATCAATAAAAGTGCTTTAGATCATGAAATTGTTGAATCAATCGTTCGCATCTGCAAAACACTTGGCATTCCCATCATAGCTGAGTATGTTGAAAACGCTGACATTGCAGACGCTATCGCCAAACTAAACATTGAATACCAACAAGGCTTCTATCATAGCGAGCCTGAAGAAATAGCCCCTATGCGTATTTAAGAAAGGTACCAATAATTTGGTGGACAGATGCAATATCAAAGTTGGGGCTAGCACTTTCAAAGACTTTCTTATCTAAATCATGCAAAGGATTTGAATTTTCGTCATCGCTAATTTTTATTCTGTTGAGAGAGGGCTCATAAAACCCCATATGCCAGTTGTGAAAAACACGCTGTTCTATCTTACCACTCACGAGGATTTTCACATTGTAATGCCGTTGATCTCGCTTAATACTGGTATATAGTTGATTGATGACCACTTGTTCACCTTCAATATATTGTAAGTATGAGCCATCCTTATATAACAAAATACCAGTAATACCATTGGCCGAGTTAAAATTGCGCGCTTGGATAAGAAGCGCGTCTAGTTCAGTGGAACTTGGCAACTTTGTTGCTCGACTACAGTACACAATTTTGAAAAGATCATGATCAAACAAGCTGTCACCAAGTGCTTAAGAATTAAATACCAAATCTTAAGCCAAGATTTTTAAAAAACCAATCTAAAGTATCTCTTAAAAAATATTGGGTAGCAGCTTTCAGAGCAAACAGCTTAGCAGTCTACCAACCATGGCATTAATGGCAGTATCACCAATTAAGATTCGATGAGAATGTCATCCTCTTCAGCTTTTTTAGAAAACCATCCCATCTGGGCATATAGAATACCGAATACCGGCGATAACCAGCAGGCAAATGCTAACGGCGCATAAAGTAAATTAGAGAAGTCTCCCGCGCCAAATGTGAGTCCCAACGCCCCAATAACAAAAGCACCCCCGGCATTCCAAGGAATCAGTGGTGAGATTAATGTCCCCCCCTCCTCTATGGCTCTAGACAAGTTTAAACGACTATAACCTGCACGGTTGTATTCAGGGGCGTACATACGGCCTGGAAGGGCCACTGACAAATACACATCACCAGAAATAACATTGGTCGCCATAGAGGTAAGAATAGCTTTGGTTTGAAGTCCACTGAAGCTTTCAGTCTTGCTGAGCACAGCTCTTACTAAAGACTCAAGGCAACGAGTTCGCTCTAATGCTCCCCCAAAGGCCAACGCAAGCATCATCAGGGTAATCACCCAGGTCATAGAGGTAATGCCACCTCTATTTAATAAGTTATCTAGTGCTTCAGAGCTGGTCGATACTGAAAAGCCACTGTGGGCAATAGTGAAAATCTCGTTCAAATTGTAGCCGTAATTAATCGTAGCTACTCCCGCACCCGCTAAAAAACCTGCAAACAAGGCAGGTATGGGTGACACCTTTAACAGAGCCAATGTCATAACCAGTATTAATGGCAAAAGTGGTAAAAATCCAAATTCAAACGTGGCCGCTAAACCTTCACGATATTGAACAATATTCGCCAATTGACTTTCATCAACGACCGACTGCCCACCTACAAATAAATAAATGATAAAGGCAATAATCATGGCCGGCACGGTAGTCGGCATCATATTTTTTATATGATCAAAGACATTAGTTTCTGTGACCGCAGCCGCGAGGTTGGTAGTTTCCGACAAAGGAGAAACCTTATCACCAAAAAATGCCCCTGAGATTACCGCGCCTGCTGTCCAATAGAGCGGTATCCCAAATGCGGTGCCTATACCTACCAGTGCCAACCCCACAGTACCCGTGGTTGTCCAACTCGTCCCAATAGACAACGATACAATGGAACACAGCAACATAGAGGCCGCTAAAAACCACGCAGGATCAATTAAATCCAAACCATAGTAAATCAACATCGGTACAGTACCGCTAGCAATCCAAGTACTTACCAACATTCCGACGATCATTAGCGTCGCAATGGACGGCATCGCTACGTGCAGCACATGGAAAGCCCCGGCTTCAATGTCCTTCCAACTCCAACCTAGGTATTTGCCTACCACACCGGTGATAGCAAAGCCTACTGCCAGCGGGATATGGGGGGTAAAGTCACCGTAGTAAAATAATTGAATGGAGAGCAGCCCAATAGTGAGCACCACGGGAATTAAAGCAATACCAACCGATGGCAAACGAGGGGTGTCCGAGATGTTGGACATAATTAATACACTCCGTTCATTGATAAAAAATTCATCTTAAAATTTGATGTACACACGTAGGGTGACAAGACAGAATTTGAGCAGTAAAAAAGGTAGTGCCCAATTCTGTAGTCGTAGGTAACATCGATTATTTTTATAGCGACTCTTGAGACAAGATGAAACTGCAATAATTTAAGGATACTAACGGAGTGCAAACTATTCTTCAAATAGCTAACAATCAAACAGCCCCACTCCAGAAAAATTATTAAGCAATAACAAAAGCCTTAAATTTTGGGGGCTACCTAGGACTTAAGGGCTAACAGTTGCACTTCAACATAGGCTTCGTGTTCAGAACTACTAAATACCACCTGGCCGTCCTCTATGACACATTGCAATGACATATTACTGTCGGCTAAAGCCCCCAATGCGCTCATGGAATCATCTGAAATTTTTACTACCTGCAGATTATTAAATCGTTTCAGCGCAGCTTCCTGCTTAGGCCACCACATAGCGACCGATCTTTCGCCGTACGCGAAAATGACCACTCGGTCCGATCGACCGCACGCCTTGCGGATTCTACTTTCATCGGGCGTACCCAAATCTATCCATAGTTCAATGTCACACGCCAAAGAACGTTGCCATAAATCTGGCTCATTGTCGGTGCTTATACCGCGGCCAAACTCGAGACTCTCTGATGAATACATGGCAAAAGCCAGTATTCGCAGCATCATCCGCGCTTCGGTCTCAGAAGGATGGCAAGCAATGGTGAGTGGATATTCTTGATAAACGTGTCGATCCATATCGGTCACGTTTAATTTAGCCTTGTAGATACTCGATTTTAACGCCATGGTGGTGTCTCTTAGAGGTTAACGCTGCAGATGATTTAGACGCGCATTATGCAGCATACACTACTGAGTAAGAAGTCTATTTGGACTTCCCAGACTTTGCTAGACATTTAAATAGTTACAATGTATCTCCAGATAGAGGTGTTTATAAGCAAAGGCAAACGTTATACCGAAGAGTTTAAAATTGAAGCGGTAAAGCAAATTACTGACCGAGGGTATTCAGTTCAGGAAGTCGCTGAGCGACTGGGGATTTCAACCTAATCCTTGTAACACTGGAAAAGTCAATTAAGTGGCAACAATTAGTGCTAACCAAAAACAGAACACAAAGAATTGCGCCCATTTTGTTAATGCTCATTGAAATTAGTGGCGACCAAAGCGAAAGCCCGAGTATAAAATTGACACATGAGCAGCTTATGAAAACGACCCAATGTTCAAGGCAAGCCCTACATGTTTCCTTAAAAAGCCTGCAAGATATCGGTTTGGAGAAGCAAGCCTACGGTAGGATTGATGTGTTAAAAAAAGCTGAATTGTTAGAATTTTCGCGACATGGTTAAAAGGATAAACAACAAATGCTGGTGATGTTTCCTTGGCCTACTAAACCCAAAAGCCATGTCTTACAACGTAACCTAGAGAGTGATTTTTTTATTATTAATCGACCTGTTTAGCACAACTCTGACACAAACAGTGCAGTTCTAACTGGGGGCTTTGTAGGACAAAGTCGGCAGCTTTTACATTGCGCTCAAGAGTATTAATGAGGCTCTTTTTAATCCCCACTTCTTTCACAATACCGCATTTATTACAAATCAAAAACTGCGGTACTTCGTGGCTGTGATCACAACTAATATGTGAACAGGCCACATATTTATTAGCAAGGTGAAGTTTGTGTACAAGATTTTCGCTAGTTAAAAAATCTAATATGCGATAAACCGTGGTAGGCGGAAGCGACTCGTTGAATTCCCTTTGCATAAATTCAATAAGATCATAGGCTGACTGAGCTTTTCCCGACTTAAGCAAGCCGGTGAGAATACGCTTACGCTTTTCAGTGAGTCTCGCACCACTAGACTGACAATTAGTCTCGGCATGATGAAGAATGTGTCCAATATTAGTCATAAATATCTTCCTCTAAGACACCACCTCATTTCAATAAACCCCACCTGTCACAATTTTATGTCGCGGTATTATCTGGAGTAAGCATGCCGCCTCAAATGAATACAGACAAACCCAGGTTAGAACATTCCCCTTACGCCGATACTAAAACCACGGCCCGGTAGAGGTGCTTGGTTTTTCAGGAATGAAGAGTGCACGCGGGCGTCTTCATTCGTAAGATTATTGCCCTTCAAAAAGATCGTGAAATCATTGTCATCTGTAGCAAAGGTATAGGTAACCTCGGCATCGACTAATGTGTAACCATCAGTTCGGGTTTCTAGTGCGGCCACCCTTTCCTGATCAAAGTAATGAGAAATACCAATTTCAGCATCCCAGTCACTGGTTTGAAAACGCAGTTGACTACCCAGACGAACGGGAGGAATACGTGGTAAGTTACCACCGTTATCTAATTTACCCCGGATACTATCACCCCACATGGTAAGTTTAAGCTGTGGGTTTATTTGCCAAGCCAGCTCAGCTTCGAGGCCATATAAAGTGGCATCTGTTTGTTCAAAAATGTAGACCGGTAAGACGCCATGCCCATGCTCATCATGAAGCGCATCTTCAGCAGTAGGAAGTTCACCTTCGTGATCATGAGCCTCAACGTCTTCGCTAGTGAACCCAGTGCTTCTCTCATAGTAGAAATTATCGACTTGGTTGTAGAACACATTCAAAACCCATCCAACATTGCCGGAATGCTTACGAAGACTTAGGTCAATATTATTTGAAATTTCTTCTGCCACCGAATTACCCTCGACAAAGTGCGGATGCTCCTCATCTTGATCAAGGCTAAAATAGGCACCTACTTCAAAGCTACTAGTACCTAAATGCGGTCCATAGGAAAAAAGTTCAGTCGCACTGGGAGCGCGTTGGGCATGGGTCATAGAGAATGCTGCATTATAATCCTCGCTAAAATCCCACACTAAACCTGCAGATGCGCTGTAAGGGGTAAAGCTCAACTCATCAAATTGCACGATCTCATCGCCATCCTCGTCCAACGCTAAAGGATCAGCATTAAGCGTAACTTTTTCTACGCGCGCACCTATCTGCCATAGAAAATCACCGATGTGTTTTTCTTGCATAAGCGCGATGGCATAATTTTTTGTGTGATTAGGTGGTGTAAATGCCTCTTCGCCAATTGCTTCAAAATCAGAGGTTTTAGCCTCAAGGGAAAGCGCCCCGTGCCAGCCATCGATATCTTGCAAAAGCAAATCAACTCTCGCCTGCAACGTTTCGTTGCCAAAGACGGTACCAACGCTTCCGTTTTCAATTTCTGCATGCTCGTAATCAGTGAAGCCGATACGAGTATTAATTCCGCTTAACCATGGGTTATCGAGTGAAAGCTCGCTTATCAGTTGCCATCGGTTTTGCACAAGATCAGACAGTACTACAATTTCTTCTTCCTCGTGTGCTGCGAGCCCTTCTTCATGTCCGTGATCGTGACCGGGAATACCATTTAGACGTTCCAAACGCCCATAAGCTAGGCCGATGAAACCATTATCAAGGAGTAGACTGGTGCCTACATTGAAGCCCATACTTTCTGAGGCACTATTTTCCAATATGCCTTCGCTATGCTCTGCATGCCCTTCTTCCTCGTGCTCCTCCTCTGTTTCAAGCTGAGCGATACCAGGTATTTTGTAGTCGCTGCCATCACGCCAAAAGCCATCAACATGAAAAGCAAATTGGCCTGTGCCACCGGTATATGCTGCAGACACCTCATCCTCACTGGAAACGGTATTATGTCCTATGGAAAAAGCGCCTTTTGCTTCATTGGAAGAAGGCACTCTATCATCAACAATATTTACCACTCCACCGATGGCACCTGAACCATAAAATAGAGTTGCCGGCCCTCGAAGGATCTCAATCTGCTCAGCCGTTGAAGCCTCTGTGGCCACCACGTGATCTGGGCCTACCCGAGAGGCATCGCTAACATCTAGACTATTCTGAGTAATCAAAACCCTAGGACCATTCAACCCTCGAATAATGGGGCTACTGGACACCGGGCCGTAATAGCTAGAATGCACACCCACTTCATTTTTTAAGGTTTCCCCAAGAGTTGAGGCCTGATTGCGACGCAATTCATCACCCGCCAATACGGTGACTGGCTGAGCAGATTCCATTATCGAAGATTTGAAGGGGGTCGCCGTGACATCAACTTGCTCTATGGCAGAACGACGCAGAGTAATGGCTAGCGATTCTGTGGCTGTTGCATTGAGCCACATAGTTTGATGACTATAGCCCTTTGCATCGATATGAAGCTCTATGGGAGAAGTGATTTGAGTATCCAGCTGAAAAATGCCCTGCTCGTCGGTAAAAGCTTGTAATTGACTACCCACAACCTCGATAACAACACCACTGATTGGCTTGCCACTATCGTCAGTGACCTTACCAGAAAGAGCATGGGCAAAACCTGAAAAGGCCAATCCAGAAACGGCCATGATAGCGAGCCGACTTACAGAGTTTTTCATGGATACTCCCTAATAATTGTTTGAAGTTGCAACAAGAATTAGCAAAAAAATTTATCTAAAAACATAAACGAACAATAACAGAAATGATATAACATATCATTTTAAAATAACAAGGGTAGGGTCGCCTTTTACACTAAACCCTAGTCAATAGCGCAGAGGTCTTGGAAATCTATTTAAATAAGATGCGAGATAGAAGGCACTGTTTCTTCAGCCAAGTACATGTTAGCGCACTGTGTTTACACGATTACTATGAAGATAACTTGCTAAAAACGAGCGCATAAATTTTGAACGACGCTCTCCAATCGTTAAAAAAGACCGGCGTGTTACCACGTCGGCCTTTTTTTTGATTCGTTTTAACGCCACTCTTTAGCGGCTAATTTAATAGTCGCTGCGGTACTGCACCACCACCTCGTATCCTGGCTCTTCCGGTTCATCGTCGGTCATTTCCGCGGGGAAGCCCTCGCCAAGCACTTGCACTCCACATGCCTCTTCCATGCGACGAATAATATTAGGCGAAAATTCTCTTGGCCCATAGCGTTCTTGGCCGTCTTTAAAGATCTCTACTAACAAGGGTGCAATTTCCAGCGGCATGCCATGGCGCTTTGTCACCTCGTTAAAGATACCCACGTCTTTCAACACAAGGTCCATGGTAAAACTAATATCACGGCTACCGTTCAAAATCACCTGCGACTCCGTTTCGTGTACAAACGAGTTCCCCGATGATGCCTTAATTGCCTCGTAGGCAACGTTCATGTCCATACCCATCACCTTAGCGGCCGTCAAGGCTTCCGCCAGTGCCGCCAGGTGCGCAGTACACAGATAATTGGTCACCACTTTCAAAATAGACGCCGAACCGAGCTTACCTGTATGAATAATACGTCGCCCCATGGTGGTTAAAATCGGCAGTACCCGATCAAAAGCCGCACGTTCACAGCCAGCAAAAATCGAGATATTCCCGGTATGCGCGCGGTGACAGCCACCCGACACAGGACAGTCCACTGGCATAGCGCCTTTGGCTTCCACTAGGGCCCCAATTCGGCGAACTTCGGCCTCGTCGGTAGTGCTCATTTCAAGCCACACCTTGCCAGCACTAATGCCCGCAATAATCCCGTCTTCCGCTTCCATCACTTGTGAACAAATAGCGGGTGATGGCAAGCAGGTAATCACTACGTCGCAATTTTCCGCCATTTCCTTAGGGGAACTGGCGCTTTTAGCGCCGCGAGAGACAAAATCAGCCACAAAGGCTTCATTAAGGTCGCGTACCGTGACGTCATAGCCGTTGCGCAGTAAACTACCTGCCAACTTACCGCCAACATTACCCAGACCAATAAACCCAACTTTCATAGAGATACCTCAAACTTTTATTGTTATTGAACAGGGTTACATTACCCCACAAAAGAAAAGTTTGGCGATCAAAAAAATGAGCTTTTAGCATCATTGGCAGAAATAGCTATGGTGGTAAACCAAGCAGTCACATAAGAGTCTTCATAAACTTATCAAAAGATCAAATCTGTACTGTTTTGGATCTTATTGTCTGAGAATCACGATAGCCTTAATGACAGCATAGCAGACTGCTGCCGCACTTCTGCCGACAGCAAGCCGCTATAAAGGAAGAATCAATCTATCAATAAAATGTAACTAATCATTAGACAGCGCATGGCGAATCGCCTGCTCAAGATCACGAATCAAGTCATCTGGATGCTCTAATCCAACGGATAAACGTATCAATCCATCTGTGACCCCTGTACTTTGTCTAACATCGAGCGGCACCCCAGAGTGTGTCGTCGACGCAGGATGACAAACCAGTGATTCCGACCCGCCAAGGGATACCGCCAACTTAAAGATTTGAAGATTATTCAAAATACGGAACGCCAAGTCACGGTTATCCTCTACAACGAAAGCAAAGGTTGACCCTGGGCCAGAGCACTGACTTTTATATACCGCTTGAGCACGCTCATCGGTTTCGTGTTCTGGATGCAAAACTTTACAGGGTAACAGTGTATTAGACGCTAACCAGTTTGCTATTTTGGACCCACTTTCTGCCGCTCTTTCCATACGCAGCGCCAGCGTCTCCATGGATCGAGATAACATCCAAGATGAATGGGGATCTAACTGGAAGCCATAGGCAGAACGCGATTGTCTAATGGGTAACAAGGCGGCTTTCGAACCGGTAATACCGCCAGCAACCAAATCGGAATGGCCACCCACATATTTGGTCAGTGAATAAACACAGATATCGGTACCGAAATCTAAGGGCCTTTGAAAAACAGGGCCAAGCATCGTGTTATCACAAACAATTAGCGGTTTTTGGCCGGAAGATTCTGACCACTCATCGACAACCTCTCGCACCATTTTCAGATCGATCATGGCATTCGTTGGGTTGGCAGGGGTTTCAAGGTAAACCATTTTAACTGGGCCCTGCTCGCTCGCGTTTTGCAATGACTCAAGCAGACACTCTGCACTCATGCCATCGGTGAATGGCGCACTGGTAATACCCCAGCTACTGAAGACCTTGCCAAATAACGTTTCGGTGCCACCGTAAAGTGGTGCATAACGGACGATGGCATCACCTGGACGCAAATAAGTTAGAGCAACGGCACTGATGGCGGCCATACCCGAGGATGTTAGCAATGCAGATTCAGCATTGTCATAGAGGGCAAGACGGTCTTCTACGATTTCTGTGTTTGGGTGATTAAAGCGTGAATAAACGAGTCCTCCGGCCCCCATGCCTTCTGGGGCAGGCTTGCGACCAGCCACCACATCAAAGAACTCAGCGCCCTGCTCGGCTGATTCAAAAACAAACGTCGAGGTCAAAAATACGGGCGGCTTTACCGCGCCCTCTGACAACGTAGGATCGTAACCATAAGCGGTCATTTGCGTGGAAGGATGAATCGGATGACCATCGAGATGCGTGCGTCGAAAATCTTTCTTAGACATAAATAAATTCCTCTTAGTTTGCTCGTATTTTAATTGTATTAAGAATCGTGACGTTCAAAGTGTTTGATGGCATCCGCATGGGTGGTCGCGGCAACCAATCCTTGTTGAGTCAGGGACTCAATCGCCGCTAGCACTATGTGATAGCGACTGACCTCGAAAAAGTCTCGTAAATGCTCGCGCTGATCACTTCGTCCGAAGCCGTCAGTGCCGAGTGCAACGAAAGGACCTTTCACATATGGGGCAATCATACTCGGCACCGCGCGGACGTAATCCGTTGCAACGATAACGGGGAGATTGCCTTTAAGTAATGTCTCTACATGGCTATCGAGAGCAGATTGACCGGGATTCAAGCGTTTTTGTCGTGCAGTCTCATCCGCATCCCGCGCAAGCTCAGCAAAACTGGTGGCGCTGAAAATGTCTACGCCAATACCAAACTCCGTATGCAAAATATCCGCGGCAGCGATGACTTCTTGAAGAATCGTGCCCGATCCAACCAAACGAACACGAACGCTATTCTGATCCTCGCCACGGCTCGCCAGTTGATACATACCCTTGAGAATTCCTTCTTCCACCCCTTCAGGCATGGTCGGCATCGCATAGTTTTCATTCATCACGGTAATGTAGTAAAACTCATCGATTTGCTCTTCCATCATTCGGCGACTGCCATAATCGACTATTACCGCCAACTCATAGGCATAGGCTGGATCGTAGCTGCGACAATTGGGAACGGTCGCCGCAATCAATTGACTGGTGCCATCCTGGTGCTGCAGACCCTCTCCCGACAGTGTGGTTTTGCCTGCCGTGGCGCCAATCAGAAATCCACGCGCCCGTTGATCGGCGGCGGCCCAAATGAGGTCACCCACGCGCTGAAAACCAAACATCGAGTAATAGGTGTAGACAGCCAGCATCGGCACACCATGGATAGAATAGGCGCTGGCTGCAGCGGTCCAAGATGCCAGGGCGCCCGCTTCGTTAATCCCTTCTTGCAACAACTGCCCATTTTTAGCTTCCTTGTAAAACATCATCGATTCAGCATCTTCGGGTGTGTAACACTGTCCATCTGGCGAGTAGATACCGATTTGTCGAAACAAGCTATCCATACCAAACGTTCTCGCCTCATCTGCGACAATAGGGACAATACGAGGACCGAACGCCTTGTCTTTCAGCATGCCGCTCAGTAATCGCACGAAAGCCATCGTGGTAGACATCACTTTACCCTCGGCTTCGAGAGCAAATTTACCGTAGCTTTTAAGATGGGGGACCGCCACGACCGACGAGCTTGGTGCCTTTCGTTGGCGAACGGGAAGATATCCACCCAACGCCGCACGACGCTCATGGAGGTACTGTAATTCCTCACTATTAGCATCAGGCGTGAAAATATTCATCGCCTCTACATCCTGATCAGAAATGGGCAATTTGAAGCGCTCACGAAACTCGAAAAGCGCCTCGGTATCTAGTGTCTTCGCCTGGTGGGCGATCATGCGGCTCTCACCTGCCCGTCCCATACCATAGCCCTTTTTGGTCTTTGCAAGAATCACGGTCGGACGTCCTTTATGGGCTTTAGCGGCGGCAAACGCGGCATATAACTTTCTAAAGTCATGCCCACCTCGCTTCAGATTATTAATCTCGGCTTCGGTCATGTGTTGCACGAGCGCTTTCGAACGAGGATCGGCATTAAAAAACTTTTCTCGGTTGTAGTCTCCATCCTTCGCACCCAGGTTCTGGTATTGACCGTCGACGGTCTCTGCAAACCGCGAAAGGAGTACATTCTCGGTATCGCGAGAAAACAACTCATCCCATTCAGATCCCCACAGCACCTTGATAACGTTCCAACCCGCTCCAATAAAGAGCGATTCCAACTCTTGGATGACCTGACCGTTGCCTCGAACGGGGCCGTCGAGTCGCTGTAAATTGCAATTGACTATAAAGGTCAGATTATCCAATCCTTCGCGAGCAGCCAGCGTTAAGCCCCCAATAGATTCAGGCTCATCCATTTCTCCATCACCGAACACCCCCCATACATGGCGATCCTCAGCTTTCGCGAGACCTCTTGAGTCCATATAACGCATAAAGCGCGCTTGATAGATCGCATTGAGTGGGCCTATTCCCATAGAGCCAGTGGGAAATTGCCAAAAATCAGGCATCAACCAAGGGTGAGGATAAGAGCTGAGCCCGTTGCCAGCGACTTCTTGCCGATAATTATCTAGCTGTGCTTTGGTCAACCGTCCTTCGAGATAGGCGCGGGAATAAATGCCAGGGGCAGAATGAGGTTGATAGAACACCAAATCACCGCCGAAATCTTCGGTACGCGCCCTGAAAAAATGATTGAAACCCGTCTCGAAAATCTCAGCTGCTGAGGCATAACTCGCAATATGGCCGCCGAGCCCGCCGTAGGCTTGATTAGCACGGATTACCATTGCCAGCGCATTCCACCGTAAAATCGCTGTCAAACGTGCCTCGATGTCTAAATTGCCAGGGTAGACACCCTGTTGTTTGAGACTGATGGTATTTCTATAAGAGGAAAAAGACTGCTCTCCAGAGTAAATGCCCTCCGTTTTCGCGAATGTTTCCAATTTCTTGAGCAAAAACCGCGCTCTTGCTTCACCACCGAAGGCGTGAACGCTGCTAAACGCATCGATCCACTCACTTGTCTCTTCTGGATCGACATCACCATTTTGGGTATCAAGCATTTCGGTCATATTTACTCCTACGAGTTTGGTCATTCGCGTCATACATTAACGTCAAAAAGAAGTAACATTCTTAAATATTCGGGATCAGATTTAAGAATTATCCAGCTTTTTAAGTAGTAATAACCTTCCAATATTTGCTAATATTTACCAAGAATTTAGCTGATATTGACTATTATGGATGAATACGATAAAAAAATCCTCACTGCACTTGGAACCGATTCACGACTGAGCATTGAAAGACTGTCGGAGATTGTTAATCTTTCACCGACACCCGTGCGCCGCCGCGTCCGTAAGCTTGAAAAGGAAGGTGTTATCAAGCGATACACTGTCGATGTCGACTTGAATCAATGTGGTTACAATCAAAAGTTGTTTGTCTTCATCAAGCTTAAAAGTCGCGACCAAGCCACCATCGCTGACTTTGAGCGTCAAGTGTCAGATCTGAAAGAGGTCACCAGTTGCAGCCTCGTGTCTGGGCCTCATGACTACATCCTGACATTGCGTCACAAAGACATGGAAACTTATAATAAATTTCTACGGGAGGTTCTCTCAGAGCTCCCCGGAGTGTTTGGCATCGAAACAAGCGTTGTCATTGGCTCGGTCAAAGATGAGTTAGTTTCCCCATTGCCTTCCATCAAATGAATATCCAGCGTCGATATAGTGTTAACTCAAAGCATTATCATCGGCTTGTGGACACGGTAAGCCACAGCCCATCTGAGCTGTGACCACCGAAAATATGCATTTTGAGCCAAGGTCCTCGACTAAGCTGAGATCAGATTCAAACCAAAGGGCGCTGATGTCAGAGATTCGTGACCATTTTCCGTGATCAACAGAATATCCTCTTCAAAATAGCCACCAAGGCCTCGCCCGTAAAACGGAATTTCAAGGGTCATCATCATATTGGGCTGCAAAATCGTGTCAGCACCGTTCATGATGAAAGGGAACTCCTCCACGTAGGTACAACAGCCTAATCCATGCCCAATATGGCCACGACGGAAATCGGATAAGCCCTTCTCTCTCACCATGCTTGCGGCCATGTCATAGAGGTCCCCCACTCTCGCGCCAGGAACCATCGCCTTTTTAACCACGTCATGCGCATGCGCGTAGGTCTCAGCAATCTGGCGTTGTAAATCCGAAGGCTCACCCATTACATAGGCACGACCCGAGTCCGACACATAGCCTCGCACC
>Ga0209955_1000374_pt1 | contig 16326 bp, 16 predicted proteins | sample SalPonA_A_H2O_MG_FD_185716 | JGI IMG/M metagenome (GOLD analysis project Ga0209955, IMG submission 185716) | Water microbial communities from South San Francisco under conditions of wetland restoration - Salt Pond MetaG R2A_A_H2O_MG (SPAdes)... | ecosystem: Environmental > Aquatic > Non-marine... | reverse complement strand
CCCTTCAGCAGTGAACCCGCATCTTCTTTGAGTTTATCGCCAACCTTATCTTGCAGGCTCTCCTGCAGTTTCTCTTTGGCTTGCTGTTCGAGCTCAGCTTTTCTCTTTTCGATCTCCGCCTGAGCCTTAGCGCCGATCGCCTTCTTAATCACTTCGCTAACAAAGCTTGTATCTAGGGCGCAGAGTTTAGCAGGATCGGTATCGAACATACCCTTACAGTTAACAGGGATACGTACCCCTTTGAGCGCAGGGTTGATACCGCAGCTCTGCTTAAACAGATCATCTGTAAGCGTGAGTCCAAGGTTGTAGTCGAATGCTTGATTGGGCAGGTCGATTGTTCCCTTGGCATCCAGTAGTGCAGCATCAAGTCCTGCCGTGGTGCTGGGGTTAGTCACAACACCATTTTTGATGCTGTGAGCGGATTTAAGGTCAGCAATAGGTGTGGTGCGATCGACCTGATCTGGATCTATACCCAGGGATGTGAGATTTTCGATTTTCTGACACAACTCTTGCGCCATATCGATCCCTTCTATAACGCCCTCTTCAGCCGTGAGGTTGAGTTCACCGTTGAGGCCGTTGATGATCGCATGCAGAGAGTTACCGGAGGTGGTGAGCGCCGCAGTGAGGTTGGCGCTTGCCTTCACGGGTGTCTCCTCCATTGCCAGCGCCATCAACTGCTCAACTTTGATGCCGCTGAAGTTGGGTTTTATAGCTAACTTCACTGGGTTTGCTCTGGCATCGATGGCACCACTAACATCCGCCTTGCCGCCAAACGCCATAGCAGCCAGTTTCTTCATGCGGATGTCTCCGGCCTTTGCGCTCAAATCGAGAGCGATCTGCTCGATAGCGTTACCCTGGTAGAGCGCTTTACCTATCTGCAGTTTCAGCTCAGCGTTTATCGCTTTGAGTGGCTCGGCGTCAAACAGAGGCTCCTTCGACCAGCCCGTCTCTGCAGGCGCTTCTTCTGCCTGTGAATCAACTGCAGCTGAAGGTGCCATATAGCGATCCAGATTGATCTGATCCACATTGAGATTCGCGACTATCGCACCGCTCTCGGCGTTAACGGCGAGGGTACCACTGATCTGGGTGTCATCGAGTATCAGATCGAGATTGTTAAGTTGTAGGCTCTTCGCATCTCCACCCAGTGCAAATTTGGCGGCTACCTTACGGAGTGCCCCCTCGCCCAGTTCGGGTAGCTCTGCGCCAAAGCTGCTCGCTAGAGTGCGGGGGTTAAATTCGGCGATATCTAGATTTCCCTCTAGGTTTTGGGATTCGAAGTTTGTGAGTGCCAACTTACCAGTTATGCTAAGCCCAGCAAGAGCTAGCTTAAGGTTGTCGATAGAAAGACGTTGATCGGCTTGGACGAGTCGTATATCGGAGTTGAGGTCCACAATTAGCGGCTTCTCCAGTCCCGCCTGCTGTAGTGATACTTTGCTCACTAGATTGCGCAGTTCAAACACACCCTGCAGAGCGTTAAGGTTAATCTCTGAACTCAGCTCCATCTGTGCTTGAGTCGTTACCTCTCCTGCGTCCGTCTGTTTCAGGGCTCCCTCAAAGTTGATCGGGAAGGGCTTGTCTACCGAAACAGAGCTTGCTGTGAGATTAAGACTGTTCAACTCCACCTTACGTGCCCAGATTTGGTCTTCGAAGCTGATCTTGGCGTTACTCAGGCTAATCTGATCAATCGCCAGTCTAAGTTCGCCATCACCCTGACCGCGTTCAGACTCACCCTTGCCTGACTCGCTCTCCTGCTGAGCGCCTTTGGCCGTAACCCAGTTCTCTCTACCTTCTGCGTCGCGTACAAGGTTGAGCACCAAGCCATCTACGCGAATAGAGTCCAGCTGAACTGTGCCGCCAAGTAGGGCAGGAATATTTAGGGCAGCGCCAGCGCTTGCGAGTTCAGCAAGTTGAGGTTGACCTGGATAGTTCACGCTCAGTTGTTTCAACTCCAAGCCAAGCCAAGGGTAAAACGACCAGCCAATATCACCGTTGATCTTCAGCTCGACACCCGCATCACCGAGCGCGCGCTCTTCAATCTGTGTGCGGTAATCATTAGGGTTAAAAAAGAACATCAGATAAGCCGCTAGCGAAGCGGTTAAGCCAACTACCAGAATCACTAGCCAGAGAATCAACTTCAGGACTATGCGCATGAAAAAGCATCCTTTCTTTATTCGATAAGAGTCCTATGAGTGTAGACCATCGGCACTAAATTCGTAGGCGCTTCCTGAAGGCTAGAGTGCCGTTAGCCGTCTTGGGTAAAGCAACATCAGCGCTGATAAAACGCTAATCCGACAACGCTCCTGTAAGGTGGGTTTTACAGGCCAAAGCCGCTATAATGCGGCCTTCGCGCAACTTGTATGGAGCAGAGCATGGCTGAGCGCAAAGCCCAAGTCTCACGAGATACCCTCGAGACCCAGATCACTGTCGAGATTAACCTCGACGGTACAGGTCAGTTTAACGCTGAAACTGGCGTACCTTTCCTCGATCACATGATGGATCAGATTGCCCGTCACGGCCTGATCGATCTCAACGTGAACGCCAAGGGCGATCTGCACATCGATGACCACCACACCGTGGAAGATATCGGTATTACTCTGGGTATGGCCTTCAAACAAGCCGTGGGTGACAAGAAGGGTATCCGCCGCTACGGCCACGCCTATGTACCGCTTGATGAAGCGCTGTCGCGCGTTGTTATCGACTTCTCCGGCCGTCCGGGTCTGAGCATGGATGTTAAATTTGTGCGCGGCTCAATCGGGCGCTTCGACGTTGATCTCTTCAGTGAGTTTTTCCACGGTTTTGTAAACCACGCGGGCGTTACACTGCACATCGATAACCTTAAAGGTAAGAACGCACACCACCAGGCAGAGACCATCTTTAAGGCTTTCGGCCGTGCGCTGCGCATGGCGCTGGAGTTTGATCCTCGCGCTGAAGGTATGATGCCATCCACTAAGGGTTGCCTCTAAGCATGAATCGTATTGCTGTAATTGATTACGGTATGGGCAACCTGCACTCGGTTGCCAAGGCGCTAGAGCTGGTCTCTACCGACTCTGAAGTAGTTCTTACCGCTGATCCTCAAGTGGTGCGCGATGCAGATCGCGTCCTGCTTCCCGGGGTTGGTGCCATTCGGGACTGTATGGCCGAGATGCGTCGCTTAGGCGTTGATGCTGAAGTGCGTGAGGCGATTCAGTCCGGTAAACCTTTTCTTGGAATCTGTGTAGGCTACCAAGCGCTGACCGACTTCTCCGAAGAGAACGGCGGAGTTGATTGTCTCTCTGAGTTCGGCGGACGCGTTAACTTTTTTGGTAAGTCGCTTAAAGATGCAGCCGGCGAGAAGCTGAAAGTGCCCCACATGGGCTGGAACCAGGTTCATCAGACGGTCGATCATCCTCTGTGGCACAACATTGAGCAGGATACTCGCTTCTACTTTGTCCACAGCTACCATGTGCACCTGGCCGATAAAGAGTTGGTGGCAGGCACCTGTGAATATGGCGTGCCCTTTGATGTAGCGCTGGCAAAAGATAATGTCTTTGCCGTGCAGTTCCACCCCGAGAAGAGCTCCAAGGCTGGCCTACAGCTACTGCAGAATTTTGTAAATTGGAACGGCGCGCGCTAAGTGCCGTACATGCGTTAGGAATCTAAGTTCAATGCTGATTATCCCCGCGATAGACCTTAAAGATGGCAAATGCGTCCGCCTGCGTCAGGGCCGTATGGATGACTCAACCGTCTTCTCTGATAACCCGGTAGATATGGCTGCAAAGTGGGTTGATGCAGGGTGCCGTCGTCTGCACCTGGTTGATCTTAACGGCGCCTTTGCCGGTAAACCCGTCAACGGGGAGATTGTGCAAGCGATCGCCAAAGCCTACCCAGATCTGCCCATACAGATCGGTGGTGGCATCCGCTCTGCTGAGATCATTGAAGCCTACTTAGCCGCTGGTGTGAGTCAGGTAATCATCGGTACTAAAGCGGTAAAAGAGCCAGAGTTTGTTACCGCAATGTGTAAGGCGTTCCCAGGCCACATTATTGTTGGTCTGGACGCACAAGATGGCCGCGTTGCGATTGATGGTTGGGCTGAAGTGACAGATGTCATGGCGGTAGATCTGGCGAAGCGTTTCCGTGATGATGGTGTCTCTTCCATTGTCTACACCGATATTGCGCGTGACGGTATGATGCAGGGCGTTAACGTTGAAGCGACAGTTGATCTTGCACAGCAGGGCGGCATTCCGGTTATCGCTTCGGGCGGTGTAACCAACATAGACGATATTCGCGCGCTCGCTGAGGTCGCAGATAAGGGTATTTTGGGTGCTATTACGGGTCGTGCCATCTACGAGGGTACCCTTGATGTCGCTGAAGCTCAGGCACTCAGCGACGAGCTGACCGGTAATTAATCAGGGCAGCACATCAGCACAACTAGCAGGATTTAATCATGGCACTGGCAAAGCGAATCATCCCCTGTTTGGATGTAGAAAACGGACGCGTGGTAAAGGGGGTGAAGTTCCTCGATATCCGTGATGCGGGCGATCCTGTTGAGGTCGCGCGTCGCTATGACGAGCAGGGCGCCGATGAGATCACCTTCCTCGACATCACCGCGAGCCACGAGGGGCGCGATACCATGGTTCACACGGTTGAGCGTATGGCCTCACAGGTGTTTATTCCGCTGACAGTGGGCGGCGGAGTTCGCACTTGTGATGATATCCGCACGCTGCTTAACGCTGGTGCCGACAAGGTCTCAATTAACACGGCTGCGGTGTTTAACCCGGAGTTCGTTAAAGAGGCGGCAGAGCGTTTTGGGAGCCAGTGTATTGTAGTGGCTATCGACGCGAAGAAGGTCTCCGCCCTCGGTGAAGAGGGGCGGTGGGAGATCTTCACTCACGGCGGTCGCAAGCCAACGGGTTTGGACGCGATTGAGTGGGCGCAAAAAATGGAAGAGCTTGGAGCCGGAGAGATCCTGCTGACCTCTATGGACCAGGATGGCGTTAAAAGCGGCTATGACCTAGGGCTGACCCGCGGTGTGTCAGAAGCCGTTAATATTCCTGTGATAGCCTCAGGTGGTGTCGGTAACCTAGACCACCTTGTGGATGGCTGCATCGAAGGTAAGGCTGATGCGGTCTTGGCAGCTAGCATCTTCCATTTTAACGAGTACAGTGTTCCACAGGCCAAAGCTTACATGCGTGAGCGCGGCATCGAAGTTCGTCTGTGATTGCACAGACAAGACCCCGGAGAGCAGTATGATTGAGAATCGATTCGAACAGCAGATCCGTGCCCTAGAGCCCTGGCAGCAGATGCTCTTTGCTACAGCGCTGACCGAGCGTATGTTCCTCAACTTTGCCCTCTTCTCGCGGCTGATGAATTTCGGTGACCTAGAGCGTATGGGAAACCTGCTCAACTCTGTCTGGGAAGAGCAGACTCAGCGCGGTACCAAGGTAAACTATGAGGTTCAGTTGAACCACGTAGAGGACAACATCGCCGATCTCGACGAGTACGACATGTTTGGTGCCATCCCCGCGCGTGATGCGATGATGGCGCTATTCTCAACTCTCATGCTCAAACTTGAGCAGGAGGCCGATGAGGCCGTCGCAGTCTCCAACCTCTCTTACGACACCATTGGTGCTTACATCGAGTTTGCTGAAGCAGACGATCAGATGTCTGATGAAGAGCTGGTGCGCCTCATCAACATGCATGAACTTATGCAGGATGAGGATGCTTTCCAAGAGGAGCTACTCGAGCGCCTCACAGGCGCCAAATTTAAGCCTGCACTGGTAGAAGATATCCGTGAGCTGGCTGAAAATCAGGGCGTTTCAAACATCGGTATCACCGACGAGGACTAATGCTCAAGTACGGCCTTATCTTGCTAATTGTTCCTGCCGTCGCGCTGATGGCCGGTTACATGGTCGAACAGAACCAGATTGAGACCTGTCTGCAGAGTGGCGGGGTTTGGAACTGGGCAGCTGAGCGTTGTGAGACCTCAGGCAAATACCCTTTCGTCCCTTTTATGATGCGCTATCCGTTACTGGTTAACGGCGGCATGCTGCTGGTTGTTTTAGGGTTGCTGATCACTATAGTGGGGCTCTACCGTCCCAAAACTGTTAAGAGAGAGCTGTGAAAAAACTGATTCTATCGGCGCTTGTTGTGATCGGCGTTGGCGGATACCTCTGGGTTGAACTCTTTAGCGATGAGTGGCTCGCCGAATTCAATGATGAGCGTCAGGCATCAGCTCAAGAGTTCCGCCAGCAGGGGCAGAGCTTTGGTCAGCAGTCTGACCAGCAGGGCTGTTTTGATAAGGCTCTCAAAGATGTAGAGGATTGCCGCTCGCCTATCTGTATGGTGGATAGCGGTAACTTTTTGCGTGGCTGTTTCGAAACCAGCGCAGAGACCCCCAATTTCTGTGAAGGTGTGCCCGCTTATCAGGAAAAAATCACCGAAGATGAGAAGTCCTGGGCACGTTATGGTTGCTGGGATATCAACAACAAGAGCGATGGCTGTCGTCTATTGAAACGCCAGCAGCAAGCGCTCTGCAGCAATATCGATCAGGAAGTTAATTGATGAACCAACTGCTATTCGTCGTTGAGCCTTTTCTCTTCTGGGGCGGTTTGATCGTCTATGTGGCGTCGCTGTTCATGTACGGCAGTCGCACCAGTGACTGGAATGCTATCTTGCGCTTCTGGCAGCCGATGATTCAGTTCAGCGCGCTGGAGTTCAAAGTTAACCGCACGGGCCTCTCCTTGATGATTCTTGCGGTCGTTATTCGTATCTACCTAAACTTCTTCGCCGCATGAAGGGTAACAATCCAGTCACAGGTGCGTTGTACCTGACTCGCGGTCTGGCTTATCTACCCAAGCCGGGCCTGCGCAGCTTCGTAATAATTCCGCTGCTGATTAACCTGATCCTTTTTGGTGGTGCGATCTACCTGCTGTTCAGTAACTTCTCTGCTTGGGTGCAGTACCTGATTGACCTTTGGCTGCCCGATTGGGAGTGGCTCAGTTTTCTTGAATACCTGCTCTGGCCTTTGCTGGCCGTGCTGGTGGTCATCGGTGTCTACTATGGTTTCTCGATTGTCGCTAACTTCATAGCGGCGCCATTTAACGGCATCCTTGCTGAGAAGGTAGAGCAGCAGCTGCGTGGGCAGGTGAACTCTAGCCTTGATAGCTGGCAATCCGCAGTAAAGATGATTCCGCAGGCGCTAGCGCGAGAACTCGCCAAGCTGGCTTACTATCTACCGCGTCTGTTAATGCTGTTTGTGCTGAGCTTTATTCCGGTGGTTAATCTAGCGATGCCATTTGTCTGGTTCGCCTTTGCGGCGTGGATGATGGCAATTCAGTACTGTGATTATCCGATGGATAATAACCGCGTCAGTTTCAAACAGATGAGGCAGCTGTTGTCTCAGCGGCGCTGGTCTGCTCTGGGATTCGGATCACTGGTGCAGTTGGGAATGCTAATACCGGGACTTAATCTGCTACTCATGCCGGCTGCTGTTATTGGGGCCACGCTCTTTTGGGTGGAGCAGTACGAGCGTTAAAGCTGTGTCACTCTGTGTGCGGGGAAGGTGATGCTGAAACGGCTCCCTTCACCGGGTTTGCTAGACACACCGAGCGTAGCGTTGTGCCTTACCAGCACGTGTTTGACGATGGCTAGTCCTAAACCCGTTCCACCATTTGCGCGTGAGCGCCCCTCATCAACACGATAAAAGCGCTCCGTAATCCGAGGTATATGCTCAGCGGCAATGCCTTCCCCAGTGTCCGTAACGCTGAAAAGGGCACCTTTCTCTAAGGTCTCTAAGCGGATATCGATGCGACCCTGCGGGGGTGTGTAGCGCACGGCATTGAAAACTAGGTTGGACAGAGCACTGCGTATTTCGGCTTCATTGCCGAGGAGATCTATGCCCTCTGCGATCTCTAGTGTGATCTCGTGTTGCTGCTCACCGGAGACCTCCTGTGCTTCTTGCGCAATACTTGCGAGCATGCTGGCAACATGAATCGGTTCGCGGCTTCTATTCTCAGCGCTTGTCTCAAGGCGTGATAGTGCCAACAGGTCTGCGATAAGAGCAACCATACGGCTGCTCTGCGACTGCATGGTATTGATGGCTCTGCTAATAGGAGCTGGAAGCTCCTGCTCCTGCAGGGTCTCAAGATAGCCGTGGATAACTGTAATTGGCGTGCGCAGTTCGTGTGACGCGTTTGCTAGGAAGGTGTGGCGCATCTGCTCGAACTTTTCGTTTTCAGTTACATCACGCGCGATCAAGACTCGCTCCCTGTTCTTCTCCCCAAATCGATGGATGCGGTACTCCAGGGTCCGCTTGCGGTTTGGCGATGCCAGTTTGAGAGAGGTGTCAGTCTTCGAGCTTCGGTAGAACTCGAGGAACTCAGTTTGTGTGAACACCTCTTCTGGGTGCTTCAACTTTTGGTCGATTGTCAGTTCTAGAATGTCTCCTGCAGATCGGTTCCACCACTCAATACGGTTTTTCGAATCGATGATCAGGATTGCATCCTTCATCGCCTCCGTTGCCGCTTCGAACTGGTTCATATCTGCATGTACTTCATCATATTCAGCGTCTGAGCGGTCGCGGTAAGCTACCAAACCTTCTATAACCCGTTGTAGTTCAAAAGCGGGTTTGGGTTTGGGTTTGGGAAGTGTGAGCTCACTAGTTATCCACTGTGAAAGTTTTGCGATCCAAAATATGATAAGCAGCGACCAGACAGTCAGACCCACAAGAGCACCGTAGAGTGGATCGATCTCTGCCAGGCTCGCAAGTAGCAATCCCCCTGCAGCAAACAGGAGGAGACTGGTGAGTTGTCGAAGGATCGATCCAAATATCATCTAATTTATATCTTTGTGGAGAAGCGGTAGCCGGTACCGCGCACAGTTTGGATGAGGTTCTCCAAATTAGGTCCAATCGCTTTACGCAGGCGCCGAATATGGACATCTACTGTGCGCTCTTCGACATAAACATTACCACCCCACACCATATCCAGGAGCTGTCCGCGCGAGTAAGCCCGGTCCTGGTGGGTCATAAAGAAGTGCAATAGTTTAAACTCTGTCGGGCCTAAACTCAGCGATTGGCCGGAGGCATCAGATACGCGATGCGACACAGGGTCCAGAATAATGCCCCCGATCGAGATCACTCCCTCATCTACGTCAGGCAAGCTACGGCGCAAAACGGCCTTCAGACGAGCAATCAGCTCCTTCGGTGAGAACGGCTTGGTGATGTAATCATCGATTCCCGCCTCGAGCCCCTGTACCTTGTTATCTTCGTCCGCTTTGGCGGTGAGCATAATGATGGGAAGATCCTTGGTAGCGGGGTCAGCGCGTAGACGTCTGGCTAGCTCTATGCCACTTGTACCGGGCATCATCCAATCCAATAACATCATGTCGGGCTGCTCATCAACGATGATTGAGTGGGCTGTTTTTGCATCGCTCGCTTCCAGAGTGTCGTAACCTGCAAGTTCAAGCGCCATAGCGATCATTTCACGAATAGCCGATTCGTCATCAACAATCAGAATACGTCGTGCTCTGCTCATGCTCTATCTCTGTCAAATAGTAATCGCTCCATTTAATGATGCGTTTGTTACAAATAGATGACAAACCAGATTACAAGTATGCGATCGCTAAACCTATGAGTACAAGTAATTCTGCTAGGTGATTATTTAGAAAGGCTTTGAAACAGGCATCTCGCTGACGATCTTTGATCAGCCAGTGTTGATATGCGAACAGACAGATAGCTCCGGCAAGACCCAGATAGAAAGCTATACCGAGTTCTTGGATAAGCCCAACCCAGATGAGCACCCCTATAGATGCAGTTTGTAGAGCGCCTATCGCTAGACGGTCGTAGTCGCCGAAAAAGACAGCCGTAGACTTAATACCTATCTTCAGATCGTCGTCGCGGTCCACCATCGCATACTGTGTGTCGTAAGCAACGGTCCAGAGTATCTTGGCTAGATACACAAGCCAACCCACCAGCGTGACTTCTCCAAGCGTTGCGGCAAAGGCCATAGGTATCCCCCAACCAAATGCCATCCCTAGTACCACTTGGGGGAAGTGGGTGTAACGCTTCATAAAGGGGTAAGTGAACGCTAAGAGTAGCGCAATAGGGGAGAGCATCACTGCTGCCGTATTCGTAAATAGCACAAGGATAAAGGCTAGCAGCATCAGTCCAATAAATAGAGCAATGGCTTCTTTGCTGCTGATCCGGCCAGCAGGTAGGGGGCGTGCGGCGGTGCGTTTTACATGTCCATCTACCTTGCGATCGGCAAAGTCATTGATGACGCAGCCCGCCGAGCGCGTCAGCCAGACACCCAAGGAGAATATTAGAATAAGACTCCAGTCTGGCACCCCTTCGGCTGCTAACCAGAGCGCCCAGAGCGTCGGCCAGAGTAAGAGGTAAGTACCGATAGGTTTGTCGGCGCGCATAAGTTGCCACGCGGCCTGAAGTTTATATGCAGTGATCACAATCGCGTACTAAGCCCTATCAGCGGACGTTATATAAGACAGGGCTTAGTATGAAGGCGTGGCAGAGTGAAAACAACAAAGCCATCCTCGGATGGCTTTGGCTAGTACCTTACTCCCGCACTATCTCTTTGATTTCGCGGTTGTCCATATGTCTTACATCAGTGCCACTGACTTGGTAGATCAGTTGCTCTGCGAGGTTGCAGGCGTGGTCACCGATACGCTCGAGTGAGCGAAGAACCCAGATCGCTTTTAGCACATTGCTGATGGCGCGAGAGTCTTCCATCATGAAGGTGATCAACGAGCGCATGGCTGATTGATACTCTTGGTCAACATCTAGGTCGAATTTAACCACCTTGTATGCGAGCTCTTTATCACCTGTATGGAATGCCTTTAGGGCAAGGTCGAGCATCTCGATGACGAGCTCGCCAGTGTGGCGTATCTCTTTGAGACCCTTCGTACCGCTATCACTCTGAACCAGGTCGATCGTCTGCTTCGCGACGCGCGAAGCTTCATCTCCAATGCGCTCCAAATCTACCACCGCCCGGCTGATTGAGATGATCAGTCGCAGATCGATTGCAGCAGGCTGACGCAACGCGATGATCTGGGTGCAATCCCGATCGATTTGACGTTCCGCCTCGTTTGTCCGGCGATCGAGATCCAATACGCTTTGAGCCTGTGCTGCATCCTGATTTAACAGCGAGTGCACAGCATCGCTTGTTTGGCGACTGACAAGCTCGCCCATTTTGGCGAAGTCTGCTCTGAGCTTCTCTAGCTCGTCATTAAACTGCTTAGAGATATGTTGGGAGTAAATTCGTGTACTGTCAGTCATACGCGCCTCTGATATGTACCTGCTGAAAAGGGATTATGCAGTCAGTATTCCACGAAATTGTTAGAGTTTTGTTACAGCCTTAGCCTCAAAGCAAAGTAACTTGTTGCCTAATTTATGAGCGCAAAGGGTGGGCTAATTTACGGTGAAGGCATATCATTGAAAAGAAAAGGTCTTTTTTGGAAGCCGCAATGGAATTGAACGAGAAAGAGCTGAGTTGGCTCTCATTTAACGAACGTGTACTTCAGGAGGCGGCTGATGAGCATGTGCCCATCATCGAGCGCGTACGGTTTCTCGGGATTTACTCTAGCAATTTGGATGAGTTCTTTCGCGTTCGAGTTGCGGATCTCCACCGCCGTCTGCGACTGGAGCAGGCCGGCGCGGTTAGTTCAAACGGCATTTCAGCTGAAGAGTTGGTGCATCAAGTCAATGAACGTGTACAGATTCAAGCCGACCGCTTCAATGATATCCATCTTGATGTAATTAAAGGTCTAGCTCGTCGTAAGATCTTCCTGGTTAACAACGATCAGTTGAGTGAGAAAGAGGGGGGGTGGTTACGAAAATATTTCCGCGATGAGGTGCTACATCATATAACCCCGTTGTTACTGAAAGAGACAACTAAGCTCGCGGCTGTCATGAACGACGAGGACGCTTATCTGATGTGTGCGCTTCATAAAGATGAGCAGACGCAGTACGCCTTGGTACCTATTCCCTCAGATCAAACAAGTCGCTTCGTAGAGCTTCCCCGAATAAAAGGCCAACGGCGTAAATCGATTATCGTGCTTGATAATGCGATCCGCTACTGCATCGCGGATATATTTGATGGATTCGTTGAGTTTGACTCCGCTGATATGTACTCAGTGAAGGTAACGCGTGATGCAGACTATGACCTTGAGCGAGATGTAGAGCTATCCCTGCTCGAGAAGATGTCTCAAGGGATCAAACAGCGCGACACGAACCGGCCGGTGCGTCTGGTTTACGATGAGATGATGCCGAATTCGATGTTTCAGTACATGTGCGAAAACTTGGGGCTTGAAGCTGACTCAGAGACGACCGCGAGCGGACGCTATCGTAACTTTCGCGACTTTATTCGCTTCCCCAATGTGGGGCCACGCTACCTCGAAAATGAGAAGATGCCGGCGCTGAATTCTGTGCAGTTTGAAAATGCGGCTAATGTTTTCGAGGCGATCACAAAAAGCGACATCCTGCTGCACTACCCGTACTACAAATTCCGTTATCTGACGGACTTTGTTCGGGCTGCTTCGTTTGATCCCGCGGTGACTCAAATTCAGGTCACCGTTTACCGCGTTGCTAACAACAGCCAAATTCTTAAATCACTGATTGAAGCCGTAAAGAATGGCAAGAAGGTGATAGTGGTTGTTGAATTGAGTGCGCGCTTCGATGAAGAGGCGAATATTGAGTGGGCGCGCGAACTGACCGAGGCGGGCGTGGTTGTTGAGTTCGGTGTTGCCTCGCTAAAGTGTCATGCAAAGATTATTCATGTGTTGCGTCAAGAGGGTGATGAGCAGGTTGGCTATGGCTACATAAGCACCGGCAACCTCAACGAGAAGACCGCGCGTACTTACACCGATTTTGGTCTGTTCACCAAACATCCAGAGATTACAGCAGAGCTAGCTCAGGTTTTCGATTTCATTATTAACCCCTACAAAAAATTTGTCTTTAACCACCTACAGGTCAGCCCAAATTTTAGTCGTGAGCCGATCTACCAACTTATAGATGATGAGATTCTGGCCGCCCGTGACAAGAGCCGCGCGGAGATCTTCCTCAAGGTGAATAATCTAGTCGACGATGGTTTGGCTAATAAGCTCTATGAAGCAAGTCAGGCTGGTGTGAAGATTAGACTGATTGTCCGTGGTATGTGCAGCATAAAGGCTGGGGTAAAAGGGTTAAGTGAGAATATAACGATCATCAGTATTGTGGATCGATATCTCGAGCACGCCCGTGTTGCATTATTCTATGCTGGCGGCAAACGCAAGATGTATATCACCTCGGCTGACTGGATGACGCGCAACATTGATCATCGAATTGAGGTGGGGTGTCCGATTCTGGACCGTAATCTTCGAAAGGTGATAAAAGATCAGATGGATCTGCAGTGGCGTGACACCACTAAGGCGCGTGTACTCGATCCTGAGCAGAAGAACACTTATGTAACCCGTGGAAACCGTAAGAAGATTCGTTCTCAGATAGCGATCTATGAGTACTTGAGACAGCTGGAGAAATCACGTGACTGATAAGAGCGTTGCAGAAGCTGATTCCCAGCATTTCGCTGCGATTGACTTAGGTTCGAACAGTTTCCACATGCTAGTTGTGCGTAAGCTGCACGATGACGTACAGCATCTGTTTAAGCACAAAGAGCGAGTGCGACTTGCGGAGGGGCTGGATGCGAAACACAACCTCTCTACGGAGGCGATCGAACGTGGCGTTGGAGTCCTTAAAACCTTTGCCGAGAGGCTCAAACCCTTTGAGAACTGTATCGTTAAGGTGGTGGGTACCCATACGCTCAGAATAGCGAAGAACCGATCTGAGTTTCTGTCGCGCGCTCGTCAGGTTTTTCCTTACGATATCGAGATAATCAGCGGACAGGAGGAGGCACGTCTTGTCCATCTGGGCGCCTGCAGTGCAGAACATCTGACAGGCAATACTCTGGTTGTGGACATCGGAGGCGGTTCAACGGAGGTCGCTCTGGGGACTGAGCGCAATATGGAGTTGGGGCGCTCCCATACGATGGGTTCAGTCAGTTTTACCAAAGCCTTCTTTAAGAATGGAGTGGACAAGAACTCTTACAAGCGGGCAAAACTCTATGCGCAACAGCAACTAGAGCGTTTTTCAATGTACTTCTGTGATATCGGCTGGAAACAAGTGAGATGCACCTCTGGCTCGGCACAGGCGATAGCTACCGCGGCTGAGAATCTTGAGTTCGAACCCGGAGAGATCACCCCAGAAGCGATTAAGTCGCTACGTAAACTGGTTGTGAAAAACGAACTCTCGACCAAGGTGATGCGGGGGATAAGTCCTGAACGAGCTACACTCTTTGCGGGTGGTGTTGCGATCCTGGACGCCGTATTCTCAAGCCTTGAGATCGAAGAGGCTAGATTTTCAACGGGCGCGCTGCGTGAGGGACTTTTGGCTGAGTTCATCTCCTCCGGTGATCAGTTAGATACGCGAACGCGGGCTATCCGCTCGTTGATGCTGCGCTATCATGTGGATGGTAGCCAGGCCGAGCGTGTGGCCGAGACGGCGCTAAAGCTGTGGCGCCAAGTGGCGCCAGATTTGCGTCTGCCGCTCTTTACCAAGCGATATCTGCAGTACGCCGCGCTGACTCACGAAATTGGCTTGAATATAAACTCCAGTGGATTGCAGAAGCACTCCGCATATATTCTCGAACACTCCAACCTAGCCGGTTTTAGCTTTGACCAACAGAAATTGGTTGCGCTTATGGTGCGTATGCACCGCAAAAAGCTGAAACGTTCACTCGTGACGAATCTTGGTATGGTGTCAAAGAGGCACGCGATCACACTGATTCTGCTGTTACGCCTCGCGGTGCTCTGGCACCTGAGTCGTAGCGCTGAGTCGCCGGAAACTCCCAAAATAAGCTTTGATGGAGAGCTACTCACGATCGCAATAGATGCAAAGGTCGGGGATGAACATCCGCTGCTGATTGCAGACCTCGAACGAGAAGAGGCTTACTGCAATCAGTTTGGGATAGAGACAAGATTAGAGTTCCTGCTCTAGATCTCGTTCGCTGCTCCACTAGCCGAAGCGGCCAGTAATATAGTCCTGTGTCAGTTTGTGAGATGGGTTGGTAAAGATCTGCTCGGTCTTACCCACCTCTACCAAATCACCTAAGTGGAAGTAGGCGGTACGGTCAGAAACACGTGCTGCCTGCTGCATCGAGTGAGTCACGATGACAATCGTGTACTGCTCCTTTAGCTCCTCAATTAGCTCCTCAACTTTGGCAGTCGCTATTGGGTCGAGAGCAGAGCAGGGCTCATCCATCAAAATAACTTCTGGACTGACGGCAATGGCTCGGGCGATACAGAGACGCTGTTGCTGTCCACCGGAAAGCCCAGTACCGGGCTGATCTAAACGATCCTTAACCTCATTCCACAAACCTGCGCGCGTCAAAGCTGACTCCACCACCGCATCGAGTTCGCTCTTGCTAGTGGTTAGCCCGTGTATGCGCGGGCCGTAGGCGATGTTGTCGAAGATTGATTTAGGGAAGGGGTTAGGTTTCTGGAAAACCATGCCAACGCGAGCGCGCAGCGGCACAACATCGACCGATGGGGCATAGATGTCTTCACCATCAAGGGTTATCTGTCCCTCGACGCGGCAGATGTCGATCGTATCGTTCATACGGTTTAGAGTCCGTAGAAAGGTCGATTTACCGCAGCCGGAGGGGCCGATAAAGGCGATAACTTCCTGCTCGGCAATATCAATTGTGACATCTCTGATTGCGTGTTTATCACCATAGAATACGTTCACATCCCGAGCACTCATGCGCGGCTTGTCGACATATACATCACCTGTGGTTTTAGACGTTAAGTTTTCCATCGTTATGTCCGTTGAGTCGTTAAATTTCTGTAAGCTTGTCATTAGCTGCCTCACCAACGGCGCTCTAGTTTCTTGCGTAGGGCAATCGCCGCCGCGTTCATCGTGATTAGAAACGCCAGCAGAACAATGATTGCCGCGCTGGTCTTCTGAATGAACATGCGTTCGGCAAAATCAGCCCACATAAATATTTGCACGGGCAACACTGTAGCTGGATCTGTGAAGCCAGCAGGTATATCTACAATAAATGCCACCATACCGATCATCAGCAGTGGTGCTGTCTCCCCGAGTGCCTGCGCCATACCGATGATAGTTCCGGTGAGCATGCCAGGCATAGCGAGGGGGATAACATGGTGAAAGATCACCTGCATTTTGGAGGCGCCTATACCCAGTGCCGCATCTCGAATACTCGGTGGCACTGCGCGTATCGCTGCACGCGAGGAGATAATAATTGTTGGTAGCGTCATCAGTGCTAGGACTACACCGCCGAC
>Ga0209955_1000373_pt1 | contig 16383 bp, 17 predicted proteins | sample SalPonA_A_H2O_MG_FD_185716 | JGI IMG/M metagenome (GOLD analysis project Ga0209955, IMG submission 185716) | Water microbial communities from South San Francisco under conditions of wetland restoration - Salt Pond MetaG R2A_A_H2O_MG (SPAdes)... | ecosystem: Environmental > Aquatic > Non-marine... | reverse complement strand
ACTCTTTTAGCATAGTATTGAATGTTGGATGATATTTTGAATGGTTTAAAGTATAAGTTGAAACCAATGAAGTTGATTCATTCAAGTTATTTTTTTCACCAATTTTTGCTTCATTTGCTTCTATGTAAATGTATTGTGCTATTAAAGCATTATTAGATTGAGGTAAATATTCTTGTGTAGATTTTTTTGATTGAATATTGTCTAAATTAAAGTTGATATCATTTATGTAGTACTTATCATAATGATTTAGAAGTTTATTTTTAATATCATCAATATTAACTTCACTTTTAGTTTCAGCTTCAATTCTTTGAAAGAATCTTCCTAAATAGTACAAGGCATCAGCTGTGCTCGTTGTATTAGCACTAGATAACATCAACTGTTTGATACTATTTAAGTAATCACTAATATGTTGTTGTTTTGAGATTGTAATAGAACTTAATTGAAATAATTTTTCTTTTTCAATTTTTTCACTATTTTTTACAATACTTACAGCAACAAAAACTGTAGTCAAAATTACAAGGCTAGCTAGTATTAAAACTACAAGCTTATTTTTAATAGAAATATTCATCTTTTATCCTAACTTAACGATTTAATTAATATTATACTAAAATTATTTATGAATTAAATAAACTATTTTAGGTTTTATAAAAGTTATTATGGAGATTGCATGTCAATTGAAAACAAAATTAAAGATTTTTTTTTAGGTTTTAAAAATTCTACAATTGATGAAAAAGATATTATTTCAAATGAAATTAATACTATCAATAGTTTTTTTGAAGAAATTAAAAATGAAGAATATACTTCTAGTATAGAAAAAAATATTCTTACAATATATGGTTATACATTTAGGTTAAATGATTTAAACCAAAGATTGTATTACACTTTTAGTGAGGCCGTAAATGCCATAAATATGGATAATTTGATGAAAAATGAAGAGGGTGTAAAACTTAATTCATATGTTTATTTATATGTAATAAAACTTATAATTAATGAAATTCAAAATGATAATGTGGATGAAGAATTAATTTTAAAAGCTAAAAAAACTTACCAAGAAATGGAAAATAATAAAGCTAAAGAAAATAAATACCATGTGTATCAGTATTAGTAAATAGTTTTAAACTATTTACCAAATACTTGTTTTAATATACTTGTTGTTTGAGCAGCTGTTGAATTTCTAATTTCAGATTCTTTTTGGGCTATCATTACAAATAAACCTTCAATAGCTTTACTAGTTACATAATCATCTAAATTTTGTTCACTACTTCCTGGTAAATATGAATCAACACCAAAATTTTTAGCATATCCCATAACTGAACTTGAATCAACATAAGATTTCACATTGTTTTTATAAAAATTATTTGCTAAATCATAATACTTAGCTACATTATTTTCTTCCATTGTTTTTTGTACAATTGGTTTAATCATATCAGTTAAAGATTTTGTAGTATTATTTTGAAAATAATCTGTAGCAGCGTTGTCATTTCCTGCTAAAATCTTTTTAGCGTCATCTAAACTCATATTTTCAATCGATTTAATAAAAATCTCTGCTGTTTTAGGAGCTGCTGTTGTAGCTGCTTTATTCATAGAGTTTATTAAATCATTTGCTATTTTATCTCCACCAGCACTTCTAATTACAGTTTCAACTTTAGCTAAGTTTTCAGGTAAAGGTATTTTTACTTCTTTATTGTTCAAATAACCATTTTCTTTACCCAACGTATTTACAGCGTAATTTACACCTACTTTTAAAGCTTCTTTTAGTCCTGAGCTAACTGTTGAGTTATCTAATGAAGAAGTTTCAGCTGACTTTGTTGTACTATTAACATTTTCTAAAACTGATTTTGTAATACTTCCTAAATCAAAAGAATAAGCTAAGCTTGAAGTTATAAATAATCCTGCTATTAGTTTATGTATTTTCATAATATTTCCTAATTTTAATAATTACACAGATTATATTATAAAAATAATGATTATTAGATTAGTTTTTATTTTCAATTTTGATAAAATAGATTTTAGATTAAAAAAGGTTAGTAAATGAAGATATTTTTAAACTGCGATATGGGTGAGAGTTTTGGTATTTATAAAATGGGTAAAGATGAAGAAATTATTCCTTATGTAGATATGGCAAATCTTGCTTGTGGTTTTCATGCAAGTGATAGTTTAAATATGCATAGAAGTGTGAAGTTAGCCCATGATCATGGAAAACTAATAGGTGCTCATCCTTCTTATCAAGATTTAGTTGGTTTTGGTAGAAGAAGTATTCCTTGTAGTTTAGAGGAAATTATGGCAAAAGTTTTATATCAATTAGGAGCATTAAGTGCATTTTGTAAAATTCACAAAACAAATGTTAGCTATGTAAAACCCCATGGAGCACTTTATAATGATATGATGAAAGATGAAAATATCTTCAAAGCTATTTTAAAAGCAGTATCATCTTATGATAAAAATATAAAACTGATGGTTTTATCAAGTAATCAAAATGATATGTATAAACATATAGCTAAAAGCTATGGAATAGAATTAATCTTTGAATTATTTGCCGATAGAAATTACACAGATGATGGTTTTTTAGTAGCTAGAAGTAAAGAAAATGCTGTTATTCATGATGATTTAGATGTATTAGATAGACTTGAAAATCTAAAAAACCATGGATATATTTTAAGCGAGAATGGTAATAAACTTTTTTTACATGTAGATACAGTCTGTATTCACGGTGATAATGAAAATGCTTTGGAATTTGCAAAATTAGTTAGAAGAGTTTTACTGTAATATGGAGATAAAATTAGCTGGAGTTGATTCTTTTATAATCTATTTTGGAAATGAAATTACAAAAGAAATAAATGATAAAGTAAAAGCTATTTTTGAATATTTAAAAAAACTAAATTTAGACGAAATTATTGAAATAGTACCTTCATATACATCTATATTTATTAGATACGATCTTTTTAAATGTGAATATAAAACTATTAAAAATAAAGTTTTTAACATAATAAAAGAAGTAAAAGAGAAGAAAAACTATAAATCAAATATTATTGAAATAGATGTTTATTACGGTGAAGAGGTAGGATTTGATTTACAAAGAATTTCTAAACTAAAAAATATATCTATAAGTGAAATTATAAAATTACACACTTCTCAAATATATGATGTATATACTATTGGATTTTTGCCTGCTTTTGCATATTTAGGAGTTGTTAATTCAAAAATAGCAAGTCCAAGATTAGAAACTCCTCGAAAAAAGATTCCAAAAAACTCAGTTGCTATTGCAGATTTTCAAACTGCAATTTATCCATTATCAAGTCCAGGTGGTTGGAATATTATAGGAAGAACTTATCAAAATATTTATGATAAAACCTATGAAAATTTATCTTTAATAAACTTTAACGACAAAGTAAAATTTAACTCTATTTCAAAAAAAGAGTTTTTAAGTAAAGGTGGAACTCTTGAGTCTTGAAATATTAAATAATCCTATTTTCACAACAATTCAAGATTTAGGTAGAGTAGGTTTTATGCATACAGGGGTATCTAATAGTGGAGCAAGTGATGAATTTTTGTTTTTACTTGCTAATAAACTTTTAGAAAATGAATATAATTGTAGTGCTTTAGAAATCTCTATGGGTTCTATTGAAATAAAATTTCATAAAAATACCAAAGCTGTTGTTTGTGGATATATTGAAGAAATTTATTTAGATGATTTTAAAGTAGAGGCTTTTAAAACATTTAAAATATGTAAAGACCAAACACTTAAAATAAAAAATATACCATTTGGGAAAAAGGTCTATTTATCTTTAAAAGATGGATTTATACTCGATAATATTTTAGGAAGTAGTAGTTCATCATTAAAGGAAAAACTTGGCTTTAATGATGGCAATAAACTAAACAAGGGTGATATTTTAAACTACAATGAGTATGAAGATAATTATCATAAAAAATATAAAGGTGAATATTTTAGTTTAGTCAAAGATGAAATTTTAACTTTAAATGTACTTTTGTCATATCAAGAAGATTTTTTTAATAAAGAGGAAAAAAAGAAGTTTTTTAATGAAATTTATGAAATATCAAATGACTTCAATACAATGGCGTGTAAATTAAAATCAGAAAATCCAATCATATGTGAAATAGATGGAATTATCTCAGAAGGTATAGCCTATGGATCTATTCAAATACCAAAAGATGGCCAACCTATAATACTTTTAAAAAATAGACAAACAATAGGGGGATATCCTAAAATTGGAACAGTTTTAGGTATAGATTGCTTCAAGCTTTCTCAATGTGCTTCAAAGCAAAAAATTAAATTTAAAGAAATAAATTTAGAACAAGCCCAAGAGTTCACTAAAAACTTTTATAAATTATTTCTTTGAATATACAAGTTTTCAAAAACATCTTTAAAGCTGTTTTTTTCTAAATAATTTTGTGAAAAAAAGTCTATATTACCATTTATAATTATTCCAGAATTACTTCTTAGTTTTATATTTTCTAGATTATCTTGAAGTTTTAGAAATATTGATTTTATTTCTTGTTCATCTTTAGATTCTATAAAGAAGATTAATTCATTCTCTGTAAATCTTACTGCTTTAAAAGATATTTTATACTCTTCAAGAGTTGTTTTAATTTTATTAATTAAAAACACTATTAAGTTGTTTGATATAGCTACACCATACTCTTTTTTAATGTAATCTAAATCTAATATATCAACTAAAACAGCTAAACCAGAGCTTTTAAACTCAAGATTATCATTTAAAAATTTTTTATACAACCATTTTTTATTAAATGTCTTTGTGATTTCATCGTGAAAAATATCTTTTTTTAAGTGATTAATTTCTTTTTGCAGTTGTTCGATTTCTTCATAAAGATTACTTAATTTTTCAAAGTTTTTTTCTTTTATGGCTTTTTTGCTTTCATTAATTGAATCATTTAATTTTGTTGATTTAATATTTAGTAACTCAATATAATCCTCAACTTTTTGAAATTCATCTAGGATCAAAATATTCAATTCCTTAGAAAATTCATCATCTTTTAAATCAATGTTATGTTTTAAAGCATTTTTACTAAATGTTTCAAAATATGTTGAGGGCAAAATTATTTCATTATTTAAAAGTTCATTGATTGTTGTATCAGTAATATTTTTTAATTGGTTTTTATTCATTTATATCCTTTAAAATATCATTTATTTTTAATGGCTTAGCAAAGTAATATCCTTGAGAATAATCAATATTAATAGATTTTACATATCTTAGTATTTTTAAATCAGAAACAAATTCAGCTATTACTTTTATGTTTTGTTGTTTAGAAAATAAGACAATACTTTTTATCAAATTAAGATAGATATCTTCATTAATTCTTTTTATTAAAGAACCATCAATTTTGATATAGTCAATATTTAGTTTTAGTATGTTTTCATAATTTGAAAAACCACTACCAAAATCATCTATTGCTATTTTTACATTATATTTTTTTACATCATCTATAAATTCATTTACAACATTAAAGTTTGATATTTTTTTGCTTTCTAAAACTTCTATTGTTAGATAACTTCCAATATTTTCTTTGTTGATTTTATTTATTAGGAAGTTTTTTATATTTGGGTTCATAATGTCTGTAAAATCTAGATTAATACTAATATTGATTTTATACATTTTAATATAGCTTACAACTTTAGTAATCAAAATTTCCATTAAAGAGTTGTACATTCTAGATTTTTTTGATTTATTTATAAAAACACCAGGTAATAAAATATTTCCATCTAAATCATAAATCCTCATTAAAGCTTCATATTTTATAGTTTTTCCTGATTTATTATCAACTATAGGTTGTAAAAAAGGTTCTACAGTTTGATTTTTGATATTTTCTTGAAATATTTTTAAAAGATAATTACTTATATTTTGAGATTTAAATAATTTTGCATCATAATAAACATAATGATTATAATTTATTTTAGCAGTATGCAATGCTTTTTCTGCATATATTCTAATCATATTATCTTTTGAAGTTTTAGAACTACCTATTGTTACATCAATATTGATTGAGATATCAAAATTATTAATATCAAAATCATGATTTATAATATTGTGATAAATGACATCTTTAACTCTTAAAATTTCATTCATAGATAAGTCATCATAAATTATCACTTCAAAGACATCTGTATGGAGATTTGAAATTAAAATTGTTACATCTTTATTAAGAATTTTTTTAATTAAGCTTAAAATTCTTTTTTTCAAAAGAGTATGAAGTTGCTTTATAATATAATTCCCGTTGTAGAAATTGTATATGGCGTTTATATCTTTCATATACAATATATCTATTAAAAACATAGTTTTAATTTTATCTTTATTAGTTGAACTAATAAGGTATTTTTTTATCATTTCATTACTTTCAAAATTATTATGAACATTATAGATTTAAAAAGTTAATTTAACTTTAAGAAATGTAAAAAAATCAAGAAATTAGATAATTAAAACAATAAAATAACAATAGTAGGAAATAAACATTATGAATAAAATAAATATAAAAGATTTAAAAATAAAATTTGATTTATCTGAACTTATGTCTGTAAGTAAAGAATCTACAGTGATCATTGACAACACTTCAAAAGTAAATATAAATGAAGAAATTGAAAATAATAAAATAATTATTACTAAAATAGATGCTTTTAAAAATCAATATTTAGATTTAATAACTTTAGCAAAGCATAATTTCACAGAGTATAAACCAAATGTAATTGGTACAATGTGTGAATTAAGTCCTGTTCATAACTGGAATCAGATTATAGAATTAAATAAAAACCAATTCTTATATTATGATCACCAAAGTGATGGTGTTGAAATCTTTGAAGATGAAACTATGGAAGATATAGGTTGGAATGCTAGCCCTTTAGAAATTTCATATAGAGATATTGCAGAATTTATTGAAGATAATTGTGAAGGTACTTTAATGTTTTATGATAATGGAGTACAATTTAATGGATTTGCAGTAATTGAAGATATCAATGAAGTAATTACAAAAACTAAAGAGTTTATTTGTAATAAAGCTAAAGAAAATATTGAAGCAGGTTTAGTTGATATTGATGATGACGATGTAATTGAATCAATGGAATATTTTGGAATTAAGGGATAATATTGGAAGATTTTATTAGAGAATGGGGATACATAGCTCTATTTTTATACTCATTTGGTGGTGGATTTGTAGGTTTAGTTATCGCAGGAGTTTTATCTTTTGCAGGTGATTTAAATTTATATATATCTATTATGGTTGCAATTACTGCAAACTTTTTAGGTGATCAGTTTTTATTCTTTATAGCTAGAGGTAATAAAGCCTATGCAAAAGGTATGATGAAAAACTATGGAAGAAAAATTGCTTTAGCACATATAATGATGAGAAAATACGGTTCTTTTGTAGTGTTTATTCAAAAATATATCTATGGAATAAAAACTTTAATTCCACTAGCAATGGGTTTAACAAAGTATTCGTACTTTAAATTCTCTATATTAAACATCTTCGCTTCAATTATTTGGGGTGTTGTAGTAGGCTTTGCTTCATTTAAAGCAGGTGAGTATATATTAAGTTCAGCAGACGATTTTAAATATGTTGGACTTGGAATAGTAGTAGTTGTCTTACTTGGTATTTCTTATATATTTAAAAAAATTGACAAAAAGAAAAAATAGGAAATGATTATTAAAAAGTTTGACGAAATAAATATATCTAAGGGTTTTAAAGAAAATTTAAAATCTTTAGGTTTTGAAAATCTTACACCAATTCAAGAAAAAAGTGTAGATGTTCTTTTAGAAAAAAAAGATTGTATTGCTAAAGCAAATACAGGTAGTGGGAAAACTCTAGCATTTAGTATTCCTATTGTAGAAAGTTTAGATGTAAAAAACTACAAAATTCAAACTCTAATTTTAGCTCCAACTAGAGAGTTAGCTAATCAAATAGCTACAAATTTAAGGGATTATGTAAGACATATTCATAATGTAAAGATTTTAACTTTATGTGGTGGAATGCCTTTTAAACCTCAAGTTGCTTCACTTTTTCATGGTGCACATATAATAGTAGGAACTGCGGGAAGAATTTTAAAACATATAAAAGAAGAGAATATTGATTTATCAAATGTAAAAAATCTTGTTTTAGATGAAGCTGATAAAATGCTAGATATGGGATTTTATGATGATATTATGGAGATTATAAATATTCTTCCTAAACAAAGACATTCAATGCTATTTTCAGCAACATATGAACATAATATTGAAACTTTATCATCAAGTATACTTTCAAATCCTATTTTTGTTGAAGTAAAAGCTCAAAAAGCAAAAATTAAACAACTGTTTTATAAGTGTGATAAACAAAATAGAAAGAATCTTCTAGTACCTGTTATTACTCAAAATAAAGCTCAATCAATTCTTATTTTTGCGAATATGAAAATAGAGTGTGATGATATTGCTGACTTTTTAGATGAATTGGGAGTTGATGTTTTAACTTTACATTCAGATCTTGATCAAAAAGAAAGGGATGAGGTATTTGCTTTATTTAAAAGTAAATCTTATCCAGTATTAATTGCTAGTGATGTAGCTTCAAGGGGACTTGATGTAGATGATATTGATTTAGTGATTAATTTTGAACTTGCTAAAGATGTTAAGGTTCATACACATAGAATAGGTAGAACAGCAAGAGCAGGTAAGGGTGGAATAGCAATATCTTTTTATGATAATGATGAAGATAAAGTTGATGATATTAAAGATGACTTTGATGATATAGTATTTGATGAAATTGAGAATATTGTTGATGATACTTCTTTTAAAATTGATTCTGAATTTAGAACACTATTTATTGATGCAGGTAAAAAACATAAACTTAGAAAAGGTGATGTGATTGGAGCTTTAACAGCTGGTATTGGTCTTCATAAAGATGAAATAGGGCTTATAGAATCACAAAACTTTAGAACATATGTTGCCATAAAAAAAGATAAGATTGATTTTGTATTAAAAGCCTTAAAAGATACAAAAATCAAAGGTAAAAATTATAGATATAATAAACTTTAGGCTACAATACTAAAAAATTTAAAAAGGAATAAAATGGGTTTAAAATCAGCTAACGCTAGACACTTATTAGTAGAATCAGAAGAATTATGTAATGAATTAAAGACAAGAATTGCAAATGGTGAGAAATTTGAAGACTTAGCAAAAGAGTATTCACAATGTCCATCAGGAGCAAATGGTGGAGACTTAGGAAACTTTTTCCAAGGTCAAATGGTACCTGAATTTGATAAAGTTGTATTTAATGATGAAATCAATGTTGTTCATGGTCCTGTTCAAACTCAGTTTGGATACCACTTATTAGAAACTACAAGAAGAGATGACTAATCTTCATCTTCTTGTGTGACTTCTTCATCCCAAAGTATAGAAACACCATATTCTAAACTTGGGATAACATATTTAAAATACTCTCCTGTACCTTTTCTTCCATGAAGTCTTATTGTTGTTTGACCATCATTTAGAAGTTTTTTCATCTCGTTTTCACTAAAAGAGCGTTTATTCCATCTTAAAAAGGTATTTGAATAAACTCTAAAAGTACAAGTTGAATCAGCAGTAAAAACAAATTGTTCACTATCATCATGCTCTTTTTTGGCATTTTCACAAGTGTAAAGTTTTACTTTTTTTCCTTGGGCAACGGTTTTAATACTTAAAACACTACCTTCACAATATGGGCACTTACCTAAAATCATACTAAGGAGCAAGCCTTTTTATAGTCCATGAATTGTCATCTTGAAGCTCATATAAAAATCTATCGTGAAGTCTATCATCTCCACCTTGCCAAAATTCTATTTTTGTAGGAATAATCACATATCCACCCCAAAAGTCAGGAAATGGAATTTCATTGTTTGAAAATTTTCTTTTTATTTCATCAAATTTTTGCTCTAATAGTGACCTTGAACTTATTACGCTACTTTGATGTGAAACCCAAGCACCAAGTTGACTTCCCTTTGGTCTTGATAAAAAGTATTTTAAAGATTGGCTAGTTGGGATTTTTTCAATTTTACCTTGAATTTTGATTTGTCTTTCTAATTCAAGCCATGAAAAAAGAGCTGCTGCTTGTGGATTTTCTTCAATATGTTTTGCCTTATCGCTTTTGTAATTTGTAAAAAATACAAAGCCATCAGTATCAAAAGTTTTTAATAAAACATTTCTACTACTAGGCATCATATCTTTTCCAACAGTAGAAAGAGCAAAGGCATTTGGTTCACAAAGTTCTGCATCTAATGCATCTTTGAACCATAATTCAAATTGTTTAAATGGGCATTTGTCCATTTGGTCAACTTCTAAATTTCTAGTTGTATATTTACCTCTTAAAAAACTAATATCCAAGTTCATACCTTTAAAATAATATATTCTATTTTACCTAAAGCTGACTTTGTTTTAATCCATAAAAATGTCAGTTAGTATGTTTTTTAGGTCTTCTTTCATCTCTTGTGTAAAGTAAATCTTATTTGTGTATAAATAAAAAGGAACAGTATTACTTAAAGATTTTTTTAGTCTTTTTCTAAGTGTTGAAATTTCATCAATACTTAATAACTCTTCTCCATCAAAAAGTTTAAAATCTTTTTCTATTCCTAATTTAAATGAAACAATTGAGTAGGAAAAAAATTGACCTTTGTTTTTTTGTTCATATTTTTTTATGAAGTTTTCAAGTTTTGTTTCAAGGGATTTAGCCTTGCTTTTAGTTATGTAACCAAAACTTTCTCTAAATTGATATCTCTGAACTTTTGAAAATTCCAGAAGTTTATAAAACTCATTTAGATTTTTCCAAGGTGATCTAAATCTTTTTTTACCAAAGAGTATCTCTTCATAGTTGTAAAGTTTTTTCTTGTCTTCAAGGGTTTGTTTGTTTTTGTATTTTAATTTAAAGTATTCATTTTTAAATAAACTTATCATCCAGTTTTCATCAAGCATTGAAATTGTATCAAGTTTTTTATCAGCATCTTTACAAGATAAATAACTCCACAACATAGAAATATTTGAGTTTGAAGATTCTATTTTATTTGATGTAAAATAATCTTTGCATAGGTTATTCATAACATTTTCTAAAATGGCATCATTTTTTGCAATACCTTCATTAAAGATTACTTTTTTATAAAGATTAAATCTCATTTCTAACATATGTTCTATGTCTATTAAACTATAATCAAAAAAGCTAACAACATAGTTTTTATTTTCTTTTACTAAAACGGTTTGTTTTGTAATTCTAATATGATCATTTGGTCCTGTAATATATCCACTTGAAATCATGTCTCTATTTATATAATCAAGTCTATCAGCGTCAACTGTACTATCAATATATTTGTGTAAAACAGTAAAATCAAAACCATAGATTTTATTTTCTTCATAAATATGAATAGCCAATATTTTTATTAGTTTTATGAACTCTTTTTCTTGATAATCTTTTAATATTTCATTTAATTCTATTTCAAAAAGTAGTTTTACAAGTTCTTTTCCCATAGATTCATGGAGTACTAAAGTTCCATTTTTTGTAATTTTGTTATATGTATTTATGAAATCTTTTTCAAAAGAGTTGTTTTTATTTTTATCTAGTAATTTTTCATAAGTTTTTTTTAGTGCATATTCAGCTTGATGAGAAAAAGGTAAGTGCCCTATATCATGCATTAATCCAACTATTCTTAATGTTTGTAAAATAACTATATAAGTATTTCTTTGGTTTTTAGTTTTAGTTGGAATTGTAAATTGGTACAACGCTTTATTGTCAAAATATTTTAAATCATCAATATTAAAATCAAGATTTTCTTCAATAATTATTGTTTTAATTACTTTTTTTAGAGCATTTAAAAAGCTGTTTTTATCATCTTTATGAGCATTCAAAAGAGAATTTTTAAACATATAAGATGCTAAATGCATAGTTCCTAAACTGTGGATAAATCTTTTTGTTGTAATAGATGGAAATGCAAAATAGGCTAGGGCGTTTTGAGTGATAAATTGTAGCCTATTAAGTATTTTTGTTTGAAGAATTTTTTCTTCTAGTTTTGTGTATTCGATATGATTATAAATCGTATCATTTATTAATCTATTGTGTATCTATTATCCTTTTTTATTTTCAAAGATTCTTTCTGTAAATTGTGCAAATTTACCTCTAACTGCTTTTTCAAGTTCAATTGCAAACATATTAAGTTCAGGATGTTCAAAATTTGTTTGCTTTAATAAAGTTGTTAATCCATTGTTGTATTTATTTAAATATAAATTATCTATTTGTCTATTAGAACCAATTACAATAGCCATACATGATTCATCAAGTCTAGATAGTATTAGTTGCGTTGTTTTTTCACTACTATTTTGCCATTCATCCATAATAACAATGGCATTTGAAAGTGTTCTACCTCTGGCTTCTCCAGGCCATAATGTTTGAATACAATATTTAGATTCTAATTCTTCAATTTTAGAGTTTATTGACTCTTGATTTTCTCTATTTTCACCTTTTTTTAATTGCTTTTTAGCGATAAATTCAAGGGTATCTTGTAATGCCATATTGTATATTCTAAATTTTTCATCATTACCAGCTAAATATCCAATATCAGCACCTTTATCAAGGGATTCAATTGAATTTCTCACATATACAATTTTATCATATAAACCTAAATCAATTAGTCTTATTGCACTTGTAATAGACATCAAAGTTTTACCTGAACCTGCTTTTGCATCAATAACTAATAAATCATACATATTAGATAAAATTGCTTTTGTAAAAAGTTTTTGTTTTAAATTTGCTGGTTTTACACTTAAAGCTTTAAAATCACTCTCTTTTAATGTATCAATTAAACCATTATGAATAATCGCATATTCTGTATTTCCATCTGTACTTTCAAAAGAGTATGAAAAGTTTTCTTTTTCATATTCATTATCAATACTTGTAATTGGTTTTTTATCTATACTATTAAAGTTAGATGAATCTAGTTCAAACTCTTTTACAAATCTAAATTTTGGAACAGTTGATTTATCATCATGTAAAGTTTCTGTTTTTATTCCTTTAAATAAAGAAAATGTTCTTGCATAAACATCTAAAGAAAGAAAAATTGCTTGGAAACCTTTGTAATAGTCTTGAGCAATAGAAGCCACTTCAATAATTCTTTTATCATTTGACTCTGAAATATGAATTTGATCCATTTCTGTTTCATATTTATCTTTAGAAATAATGTCAATATTTACATCGTCATTGTAAAGTTTGACTACTTTAAAACCTGGTTTATAATCGACTTTTTTAATTTTCATTTTGGCGAGAAGTCTTGCAAATTCTCTTGAATGAAAACCTAATTCATTTGTAAGTTTCTTTTTATCCTCAAGTTCAAGTAGAACTGTTTCAGGAACAACTATATGATTTGTTTTATTATCCGAAATTCTATCAATATTTTGAACATTTTGAAGAATTATGTTTGTATCTAGTATATATATTTTATCTTTCATAATTAAATCCTATTATATTTTAGTTACAGAAAATCGACAAAGGTGTTTATTTTATAATCAAAATAATTTTAATTTAAAGGTAAACTTATTTTAAATTCTGAATTGTTTTGTTCTGAAGTAACACTAATCTTTCCGTTCATATTATTTTCAATTATTACTTTAGAAATATATAATCCTAATCCTGTTCCATTTTTTTCCGTTTTAGTTGAAAAGTATGGGTTAAATATATTTTCCAAAATATTGTCTGGAATACCACCTGCATTATCTTCAATTGAAATTATGATATTCTCAGTGGTTTTAGATACTGAAATTTTAACATTTTTATTTTCTATATTATTTTCATCTAAAGCATCAAAGGCATTGTTTATTATGTTTAAAATAACTTGTTTTAGTTCATTTTTAAAACCAACATATTTTAAATCATTTGGAATTAATTCAACTTTCAAATTCACATCTAATTTGTTTATTCTAGATTTTAAAAGATTCATTGACTCATCCAGTAAAAGTTTAAATTCAAACTCTTCTTTATCTTTATTAGGCTTAAAGAAATTATTAAAATCTTCAATAGTATTTGACATATAATCAGCTGAGTCATATATCTCTTTTGTTAAGTAATCCATCTCTTCATCAGTCAAAACTTTATATTGATGTTTTAATTTTATTTCATCAACTATTACAGTTATTTCATTTAGGGGTTGTCTCCATTGATGTGAAATAACTGATATCATTTCTCCCATGGCAGCAAACTTTGATTGTTGAACAAAAAGCTTTTTTTGTTCTTTGATTTTGTCATTGAGTTTTCTTGGAATATCTGCTAAATAAGATGATAAAAGATATGAAATAATTAATATAACAATAAACATTAAAATATACGTGTAATTCAATTTTGCAAAGAAACTATTACTGTTTGTATTATTTTCAATGTATAAAGTTAAAATATGATTATTCTTTTTATACAGTTGTCTTGAATCAAGTACATTTATATCTATTTTTTTACATTCATCTAAAGTTGAAGTATTTATATCTTTGTTGTTTGTTTCATATAAACAACCTTTTTCATCAGTGATATATAGGTTGAAATTAGGATTATCAACGGTTTGTTTAAAAATATTATCTAAATAAATATCTAAAATAAACACACCAATTAACTCAAAATCCTCATAGATTTTATATCCAATAGTTAGTTCATATTTATTAGAGTTTTTATCTTCATAATCTTTATTAAAATTTACATTTGATAAATAAATATCACCATTTTCCAAAGATATTATGTTTTTAAAAAGTTTGGTATTTTTAAGACTATTTAAATCTTGTTCGTGATTTAAAATAAAACTACTACCTTGTTTATATCTTTTTAATTTTATTTTCTCTTCACCAGTACTAGATGTATAAGTAATATTTTTTATATTTTGATTGTAGCTATGTATGGTCCTTAAAAAAAGTTGAAAATCATTGTATTTTGACTGTTCAAGATAATTATAAAAAAAGTCATTGCTTGAAAATGATGATATTACTTCATAATGTTCTTTTATGTAATTATTTATAGAACTTTTTCTCGTATCTAAATAATATTCAGCTTGTTGTTTTAGAACAGAATTATTTGAATATGTAGTCTCTGTGTATATTAAAAATGTAATTAATATAGATAAAAATAGACCTGAAGCTACAAAAACAATAGTAAAAATTTTTTTATAATCTTTTTCAAAAGATGGTGTCATCATTTTAATCTTTTAGTTTTAATATTTAAAATATTATAGTCTCTTAATTTTAAGTTAATATAAAATAAATATTATTTCAAAATAAATATAAAATTTATAATTTTTTAAGTGATATTAACCTAATATAATTAATGGAAAAATTTAAACATAAAATATTATATGTCGAAGATGAAGATAAAATTAGACAAACAATGCAAAAGATATTTAACATGTTTTTTGAAAACTTTTTAGTTGCATCAGATGGTTCTGAAGGTTTAGAAATATTTAAAAAAAACCCAGATATTTCACTGATAATCACAGATTTAGAAATGCCAAATCTAGATGGAATAGAAATGATTAAAGAAATAAGAAATATCAATAAAGATGCAAGTGTTTTTATCACTAGTGCATATCCTGAATCTAGATATAGTGATGTAATTACTGAGTTAAATATAGCTAAATATTTTGTAAAACCAACAAGGTTTAATGAATTATTAGATTTAGTAAAAGAAGAATTAAAAATTACTTCTTAGTTTAGAGGTAATTTTATACTAATAAGCACTCCATTGTCTGTGTTTTCAGCATTTATAGTTCCATTTAATGTCTCACAAATAGTTCTATGGGTCATATACAAAGATAAACCTTTACCTTTGGATTTATGTTTTGTTGTAAAGTAAGGTTCAAATATAGAAGCAATATTCTCCTTTGAAATTCCCCCTCCATTATCTTTAATATTTAATTCTACAAAATTATTAACAATATTTAAAGATACATTAATATATTTTTCTTGATTATTTTTTAGTAAAATAGCATCAATACTATTATTAAAAATATTTACAATTGATTGAATAAATAAACTTTTACTTAATTTTATAGTCGTTTTATTATTGTAATCAATATTTTCTATTATATTTATTCCATGAGAGCTTAAAATAGGTCTTATTAAATCAATTGCTAGTTTTAATTGTTCTTCTAATATATAATCATCAAGGTTTTCATCAAGATTAATATATTGAGAAAATTCATTTATTGTTTCTGATAAACTTTGAGTTGAAGATACAATTGCATCTAAACTATTTAAATAATTGTCTTTATCAAACATATCATATTCATATTCAATTTTTAATCCACTTGCTGTTGTTGATATTACAGATAAAGGTTGTCTCCAGTGATGAGAAATATTTGAAATCAATTCATTTAAAGCATTCATTTTTGCTTCTTTAAATTGA